>Ga0209092_10000139_pt1 | contig 65845 bp, 70 predicted proteins | sample FraStrMetagenome_FD_187446 | JGI IMG/M metagenome (GOLD analysis project Ga0209092, IMG submission 187446) | Marine eukaryotic phytoplankton communities from Arctic Ocean - Fram Strait ARC3M Metagenome (SPAdes) (version 2) | ecosystem: Environmental > Aquatic > Marine > Oceanic | place: Fram...
GAGGAAGTCTATCGCCGGACTCAAGCTCTGAGAGGAACAGATTTGGTGGATCTAGAAATGCACCTTGCGCCGTCTGATGCCGCGGCATCTCCTCGTCTGCCTATGGGCTATGAACTCTACTTTGATGGCACGTTACATGACACCATAGCGATCACTAAAATTCGGCCGAATCGTGGGGTGTTTAAATCGCGTTTCGATGCCCCTTCAGATGCCACTGCGACGGGCTTATCGCCTCGTGCGGCGCGCGCTAATTAAGCTTTTCCGCTCTCTTGGGCAGCGAGGAGGATAGCTTTGCGTTCGCGGCGATTCTTATCTTCGCCAAATGCACTGCGCCAGTAGCGCCAGGGCAAGTTCAATAGGCAGATGAAAAATATCTGGCTAGCGGCAAAGCCGATCGTCCACCAGAAGCCACTGCTGGTGAATCCATAGGCGTGTAGGCCTACGCCGAGTAGGTTGGTGCCGAACCACGACCACACGGTCACGATACTGCCACAAATCGCCAAAGCCATGAGGCCGCGCTCCTTCACGATCCCGCCCCAGCGGGCGTGTAACACGATGGCACCCATGATCACGATCATGAGCGCACCGTTTTCTTTCGGATCCCATCCCCAGAAGCGACCCCAGGATTGGTCGGCCCAGATGCCGCCGAGAATGGTGCCGACGAGGCTAAACAATGTCGCAAAGCAGGTGATTCCATACACCATACTGACGATGGATTTGGCCGACTCTTTGCTGAAGCGCTTGGAAAATAGTCCGAGCACAGTGAAAATTAATGCAAGTGCGCCGGCAAAGAACATAGCGGAGTAGCCGAATGTAATGACGGTGACGTGTGTCGCTAGCCAGAAGTTGGAGTCGAGCACCGCGCGCATCATTTCAAGTGTGTCGCCACTCATGGATAGGTGGTGCGCAATAATGAGCGTGCAAAACCCGACCAGCGAAGCCATCGCCGCGCCGACGCCGTTTTTATAGAACTTTTCAAGGATCACACCAAGCAGCACGGCACCCCAGCCGACGAACACGGCAGAAGAGTAGAGATTCGTCACAAAAACACCGTAGCGCTCTTGAATGTACATGCGGGAGATCAGCCCTAAGGTATGAATGGTAAAGGCGAGTAATAGCACCCAGAATGCCGCTTTGGCAAGCGGCGCAGGCCAGCGCAGCCATGAGATGCAGACGGTCAGGAAGATCAGCACGTAGAGCTGCATCGAAAGGTAGAACGGCTGGGCTTGGTTGAAGACGCGTTCGAAATGCACACGATTAATATCGTTCGGGAATTCACCGATAAAGCGCTGGCGTAATTGTTCGACGGTTTTGTTGAACATGTCAGGCTGATCTAGGCGGTATGCCATCGTCAGGCTGGCGTAGCTGGTGACGTAAGGGCTGAGGTCATCGCCACGCATTACGTCGAGTAATTCTAAGCCGATATTTTTCCAGTCGTCGAGTGGATCGACGGGCGCGATTGGCGGCACGACGCGTAAATAGGCGGTCTTCGAAAGTTTTAAATAATCGTCGCCAAATTGAATGAACCTGCTGAGCAGTTCGGCATCGTAGTCCTTACCCGCTTGCTGTTGGCGTAGGGCCACGAGTCCTGGTGCGATACTGCTAATATAGCTCTGATATTCATCGACAAGTCGATCAAGCCGTTCCGGGGTGCCGACCGGGTGCAGCGAGTGCATGACACGGTGGTAGAGTGTGAGCCCGTCGTTCAGATCGGCGATTTGTTGCTCGTAGGGACTACGTTTTTTCGGTTCAGGGTTGATCTCCTTATAGAGTCGCAGGATCTCATCGAAGTGTGGGAGTAGATCATTGAAGGCGTAGTGGCGTTGGCCTTTTTGTGCGAGACCTGCGATGCCAAGATCGTCTGGAAACTCGATTTTGAACACGCGATAGGTGTCGGCCACTTCAGGGCGCATGGTCAGATCCATGAACCATTCGATCGGACTGAGTGTCACGCCTTCGGGGGTGACGACTTTTTGACGTGCAGCGAGCACGAGCAGCGTGTTACGCGCAACCGAGTCGAGCGGTTTGATGCGGCCACCGACTTGCACCGGCAGTTCAGAGAAGCTAGCGACATCAAAGTCCGAGGTGTTGGTGGCTGGCTTGAATCCCGATGCGACGATGAGCGCAGCGATAATCAGGATCAGAGTGAAAGCGAATTTCTTCATTAGGCGGTAGCGCGTTTTTTGAGGAATTTAAAGAAATGCATGCCGAACTGAACGAGCATGCCGACTCCCATTAGTAGTACGCTGACGTAGGGCAGGATCCAGCCTGGATTCCGCACGACTTGGAAGATAGAGGTGCGGTCGTCATTGGCGAAAGAGGCTTGATAAAAGGTCAGGCCTTCGTAGCGCAGTGGGTGATTCATATAGATCAGCGCTTTTTGATTTTTGGTGGTATCGCTGTGGCGCACCATCACTTCACTGGAGTAGTTGAAGGGGATTTCGGTGCCAGGATATTTCTCGTGGGAGAAATCGACCAACTCGACTGCGAATGGATAATAGTGGCGCTTCAGTCGGAGGACAATCTCCCAGCTTTGTTCGCCGAGAGTCACCATTTGCGGTGGGAAGCGATCGTCGATGACATTCGAAACCAACCAGATGCCGAGTGAACCCTCGGGGCTGAGCACTTCGACGTAAGCAGTGGCGGTGTTGATCTGATTCTCCGCATATGTAACCGCAGTCGGTGTGACGACGACGTTCATCTTAACTGCGACACCTTGGTTGGCGGGAGACTCGACTGGTGCGGCCCCCTCTTGGGAACGGCCGATTTGTGCGTTCGGATAGTAACTGACGGTGCGGATGGTCAGTGGACTCTCTGGCACGGCGACTGTTCTACCTGGTTTGAGCAGTGCGATGGGGATGCTATGCACGGTGTCGAAATCGGCGTGCATGCGGTCAATCAACACGAGCTCGTTGTCGCGATATTCTTGGGAGTAGTTACTGCTGGCGCCCTCATCGACGGGCATTTGGCTTTCTTCAGACAGCACGTCGGTCAGTAACTCGCTAATGAGTAGCAGGATCAGTCCGATGTGGATCAGGAAGATGCCGGCTTTCTTGGCGCTTAATGTAAACCGAGTGACGTGGGCGGCTACGAGATTGATCAGCAGCATGCCGCCGAGCAAGTAACCACCTGGCATCGGGATGCGCAGCCAGTAGAGCTTATCGTATGCGATCCATGCTTCGGGGTAAGCCCATATCGCTAGAGCGCTTTCGAAGTAGTCCTTCTGTGTTTTCCAGATGCCAGTTTCGACTTGTGCGAGTGTGCCAAAAAAAATCAGCACCATCGACAAAGAGAGCAGGACGACAGTAAGTCGTAGTGATGCAAAGAATTGAAGCAACGCTTTCATTATTTAGTGGGCGTGGTCCTCGATTTGGATCGAATCGAGGAATAGCTTCATGGATGCTTCGTTGGCAAGCACAGTGGGAGTGTCGCCGAGCATTTTCACGAACCAAGTGCTGCCATGGAAGGGCAGGAGTGCGCCGAGGATGCTTTGCGTTTCGCCTTCGAGACGCACGTAGAGTCCGCGGTGCCCTGAAATGTCATAAGCTGTAGTAAAGGCGGGCAAGTCTTCGTCCGTGGCTGCTTCGAGGCCGACTTGACCGCGCCAGCGGTTAATGTTGGCGAGGCGTCCGCCAACATCGCCAGGGAAAGTGAGGATGGTGATTTCGGCACTGCCAGTGTCGGCGGTGACCTTGAGATTCGCTTTGCGGATGCCGCTTGCGGCGAGTTTTTTCCAGCCTTCAGGAGTGATGAAGTCGACTTCGCCAGCTTCGTTGGCCGCTTGTTGCATGCCGGGCAGCACGTTCATCTTACTTGGAGCGCTCGTTTCTGGCGTGGTTGCCGCTGCCATCGTTGGCATCGCGTCGGCGCGTTGCTCCTTCGGGATTTGGTAGGTCACGGGTTGCGCTTGATCACAAGCACTCAAGCAGAGTGCTGCGATGCCGGCCACTATCAGTGGCAGGCGTTGAAGGTAATGGGAGTGGATACGCGAGATCATATGGACATAAAGAAGTGCAAGTAAGTCTCGATTTAGTCAACTGCGTGAACTTCCTATTCTTCAAGCTAATCGCAATGATTAGCCTGGCGCGGAATGAAACGGCCGTGCGAAATCGACAAGCCGCCTAGTTGTTGAAGCGGAAGAGTGTCACGTCGCCGTCTTTAAATTCGTATTCTTTGCCTTCGAGTCGGTATTTGCCTGCTTCGCGTGCTTTGGCGACGTTGCCTGCTTCGATCAGATCGTCGTAGGCGACCACTTCAGCTTTAATGAAGCCTGATTCGAAGTCGGTATGGATGACGCCAGCACATTGCGGTGCTTTCATGCCTGTTTTAAAAGTCCATGCACGCACTTCTTGTACGCCCGCAGTAAAGTAGGAGGCGAGGCCGAGCAGATCGTAGGTCGCACGAATGAGGAGCGACACGCCAGAATCCTGTACGCCGAGTGATTCGAGATATTCTGAAGCTTCTTCGTCGTCAAAGTCGATTAGCTCCGCTTCGACGGAGGCTGAAACTACGCAAGTACCTGCACCGTGGTGCTCATGGGCAAATTTCTCGACGGCGGTGACGTAGGCATTGCCCGAGTAGTCGGCTAGGTCTGATTCGGAAACATTGCAGGCATAGAGCACTGGTTTTGCTGAAAGTAGGCAGAGGCGCTTGAGCGCGGCCTGTTCGTCGTCCGATAAGTCGAGCGTGATCGCTGGCTTGGTCTCGTTTAGGTGTGGCAGCAGGCGCTCGATCAGTGCGACGTTTTCGGCGGCTTCTTTATCGCCACCGCGCGCTTTCTTTACGAGCTTATCTTGTTGGCCTTCCAGTGAGGTGATGTCGGCGAGTATGAGCTCAGTGTTGATCACTTCGATATCACGCAGTGGGTCAATGCCGGACAAGGTGTGGATGATGTCGTCATCGTCGAAACAACGCACGACGTGCACGATGGCATCGACCTCGCGGATGTTGGCGAGGAACTTGTTCCCAAGGCCTTCCCCCTTACTGGCGCCAGCGACGAGGCCGGCGATATCGACGAACTCAATCGCCGCAGGGATGACCTTATTCGTCTTGGAGATCTCACGCAGAGGCTCTAGGCGGCTGTCCGGCACTTGAACGACGCCCACGTTTGGGTCGATCGTGCAAAACGGATAGTTTGCCGATTCCGCCTTACGTGTGCGCGTAAGAGCATTGAACAGTGTACTTTTGCCCACATTGGGGAGACCTACGATACCAGCTTGAAGCATAATTGTGAGAAAATGCGAAGGGGCCGCTCGGGTGCAATGTTAAACCGTCAGCGAATATTGCGCAAGGACTCGCTGTGTTTGACTTTGAGTTTAATAAGCTATTTTAATTCCAGTAACTATTACTCGTTGCATAAGTGAAACAAGCCGAAGAAATTAATACCGAAGGATCTCGTATTCTTGTCGTGGACGACGACGAGATCATTCGTATGTTATTACGCCGCTTGCTTGAGCGCAGTGGATTCGTGGTCGATGAGGCCGATTCTGGCGAAAGTGCGATCGAGTGTATCGAAGCGCATGAGCCAGATCTGATCCTGCTCGACGTTATTATGGATGGTATCGACGGCTTTGTGACTTGTCGAAAGATTAAGAAGATGCGGGGCCTGAAGGAGGTGCCGATTATTTTTGTAACGGGCCGTTCTGACACCAGTTCGATCGTCGAAGGGCTCGATGCGGGCGGCTGTGACTATGTCGCAAAGCCGATCAATCGCCACGAGGCCTTGGCTCGTATGCGGAATCACTTAAAGATGCGTGTATTGATGGGCTGCCAACGTGAATTTATTAATCGATTAAAGGAAGACAAGCTCGCTAAAAATCGCATCATTGGTGTCGCATCGCATGATTTACGCAATCCGTTGGCCTCGATTCGTGGCCTTTCAGATTTCCTCGCTGAGAGCGGTCCACTCAATCATGAGCAGAAAGAAATTGCAGATACGATTCAATCGACTTCAGCCTCGATGCTGCATCTGGTTGATGAATTACTCGATCTCTCGGTGATTGAAAGTGGCGAAGAGCATTCAAACGCAGAGCCTTGTCAGGTGCGTGAGGTGATCTCTTCTTCACTCAATATTTATCAGTTCACCGCGAATGAGAAGTCCATTAAGTTGGAATTAGACGACCGCGGCATGCCAGACCTGTTGATGCTCGATAAGGCTCAATTCCGTCGCTTGATGGATAACTTGTTAAGCAATGCGGTCAAGTATTCGCCTTTTTGCTCTTTTATTCGAGTGATCACCGAGCAAGTGAACGGGATCTTTAAAATCGTGATCGAAGATGAAGGCCCCGGTATTCCAGAGGACGAAATGCATAAGTTGTTTACTCATTTCGGAAAGACGTCGGTGCAGCCGACTGGCAATGAGAGCAGTACGGGACTCGGTCTCGCAATCTGTAAGGAGATCGCTGAGTTGCATCGTGGCAAAGTGTACGCCGAGAATCGCGAGGATCGAGTGGGCGCGCGTTTCACTATCGAACTGGATACGCAGGTGCTTGCTGTTTGCACCTAGCGAAGTGGCGCAAATGATAGGGAGGCTGCTCGGATACGGGCTTTAAAACGGATCATCGTAGATTACCGGGAAAGTCTCGATTGAAACGACAGGCCGTTTCAATCGAGAGGCAACGGATACATAATGGGCGGGCTTGTTTGAGCCATTGCACTCTGCGAGTATAATAAACCGCGATCGGAGTGTGGGTGACTCGCCCACATTGCTGCTGTGTTGCGGTAAAGGAGGGCGAGTCGCCCTGCCTCCTTTACCCTGTGTTGCTGTAAAGGAGTGTGGGCGACTCGCCCACATTATCCTGTGTTGCAGTAAAGGAGTATGGGCGACTCGCCCATATTCATCCTGCGTTGCAGTAAAGGAGGGCGAGTCGCCCATATTCATCCTGTGTTGCTGTAAAGGAGGGCGAGTCGCCCATATTCATCCTGTGTTGCTGTAAAGGAGGGCGAGTCGCCCTCCCTCCTTTACCCTTTTTACTCTAATCGACGATGATCCCTTTTAAAGCAAGATTACAGAGGCATTTTACCTAGCTGAAGGAACATGAACTATAACGCGCTACGCTGAAGTTTACACACTGCTATAATTCTGCTAAAAGTAGACTTAATTAGTACGCAGAAGGCGTACCTCCCATTTTAGTCAATTCAAATGGTGAAAATCAAGGGTCGTACATTTTAGCCAAAATTTCTCGGCACATTGGGAGATGCGCACCCATACGACTGTTCCGCGCAGATGTGGTTGAATTCACTGCAATATTAATTATAACCTGTAAATAATATGAGTCGTCAACCTAGTCGCGAAATACAAAGTAAAAACAAGCTCACCAGCCATACGGCAATAAAGGCCTTGCGCCGAAAATTGCCGGGACGTGTCTTTGTGGATGAAAAAAGCTGCTTCGATGCGTCGCTAGATAACCTGCGTCTTTCGTTTTTGCCTGATGCGGTGGTGAAAGTGCAAACCGCTGCCGAGGTTGGCGCGGTGCTCAAGCTCGCTCATAAATACACGATTCCCGTGACTGCTCGAGGAGCAGGTTCGTCTGCAACGGGTTCGGCTGTACCCCTGCACGGAGGCTGGGTCTTGGATGTCTCGGCGCTCGACGATATTAAGATCGATACTGTGTCTCGTATGGTGACAGCTGGTGCGGGTGCGGTTACCTCTGAAATACAGGATCAAGTCGAAGCGGTGGGTCTGTTTTATCCGCCAGACCCATCGTCGAAAAAATACTCTACCATCGGCGGCAATATCGCCTGCAATGCAGGTGGCCTGAGGTGTGTGAAGTATGGTGTGACCCGCGATTATGTGCTCGGGCTCGAAGGTTTTTATGCCGATGGCGGTCCTTTTAAACTAGGCCTAGCACTTAAAAAATACGTGTCTGGTCTGAACCTTAGGGATTTGTTGATCGGCTCTGAGGGGACTCTGGGCGTGATCACTGCCGCGACCTTGAAGCTTATTCCGAAACCGCAAAAGCGCTGGACTGGTATGTTCGCCTTTAAGTCCGAAGCGGCGGCACTCAAGGCCGTGGTGGCTCTATTCGATGCTGGGCTCAATCCGTCGATTCTCGAATTTCTCGACCGTCAATCCGTGACGTGTGCGGAGCGTTACACCGGTCATTTGATTTTTGACGATTGCCCGCGCGCGTCGATTTTATTGATCGAAGTGGATGGGCGTCCCGCTGAGGTACGTGAGCAACGCACCCGATTGCTAGAGTTTATGCAGAGCCGCGCCATCGCGCATCGCGAGGCTCGCACCGATGCTAGGGCCGAAGCGCTGTGGCAGGTGCGGCGTACTTGTTCGCAATCGATGTTCTCGATTGCGGATACCAAACTAAACGAAGACGTCGTGGTGCCGATTCAAAAGCAAGCAGAGCTTATTCGATATACCATCGCGTTGAAAAAAGAGATCGGCCTGGCTACGCCGACTTTCGGTCACGCCGGTGACGGCAACTTGCATGTGCATATTATGTATGATCGCTCAAATGCTGAAGATGCAGTCAAGGCAAAGGTAGGTATCAAAAAACTCATGCAGAAAGTGGTTGATCTCGGCGGCGTCATTACCGGCGAGCATGGAGTGGGCTTGGCGAAAGCACCGTTCATGGAACTGCAACACAGCAAGGCTGAGATCGCGGCGATGCGAGCGGTAAAAGATGCGCTCGACCCGAAAGGAATACTCAATCCTGGTAAGATCTTTGAGCCTTTCGAGGTGTGGGATCACAAACCCGTGCAGGTGAAGTTGCCTTGGGATCACCGCTAGAGGAGGTATCGAACGCTCACCGTCGAACATTGAATGAAAGACACTTTATTAATTGGTTGGACCACGGTGGCTTCAGAATCCGCGGCGCAGTGCCTTGCCCAGAGCTTAGTTGAGTCGGGGCTGGCCGCTTGTGTCCAAATTGATGCGGGTGTGGAGTCGGTCTACCGATGGGAAGGCGCAGTTCAGTCTCAGCGCGAATGGCGCCTGATGGTGAAATTCGCTGCAGCGCGCAGCGCCGAGTTACTCGGATATATCGAAGCGAACCATCCTTACGATGTGCCGGAGTGGGTAGTTGTGCGAGCCGAGCAAGTCGCTCCTGCGTATTTGAAGTGGGCTTTGGGCGAGAATGATTGAGTTTTGTTTGGAACGGGCTGACGAAGATCAGGTGCGCACTAATCGCGGGATAAACTCGCTCGCTACTTTAGGTAGTAGCAACTGGGTTTATCTCGTGGGGGCATGTTATTTCAATGTGCTCACTTGACCTGTGGGAGCGACAACGCAAATTAGGGCGCATGTTGGATCCAATCGAAGCTCTTAAAGAATATATTCGTTTTCCCTCCGTTTCGACGGACCCCGCGTATGCGGATGGCATGAAGGGCGCGCGTGAATATGCCACTAGCCTGCTGCAAGATATTGGCTTCACGGTCGAAGTCGTGGAGACGGCGCTGCACCCGATTCTTTTAGCCGAACGCTTTGGCGATCCGGCGTGGCCGCATATTGCGATCTACGGCCACTACGATGTGCAACCTGCAGACCCGTTTGAGCTCTGGTCCAGTGCCCCGTTTGAACCAGAGGTGCGTGACGGGCGACTTTATGGTCGTGGCACTGCCGATAACAAGGGACCGACAATCGTACATATGTCGGCACTTGCTCGTGTGCTGGCGAAGCATCCAGATCTGCCACTCAACATTACTTATGTGATCGAAGGGGAGGAAGAGATTGGCAGCCCGAGCATGCCGAAGTTTTTTGATTCGTATGCCGAGCGCATCTCTAAGGCAGACTTTATCCTTGTCTCTGATACCGGTAGCCCAAACACGGAGCAGCTGGTCATTACTACCGCGTTGCGTGGCCTAGTTGATTTGGAAATTAAAGTGCGTGGGCCGAAGAGTGACTTGCATTCAGGGATCCATGGCGGCGCAGTGTATAATCCGTTACAAGCGTTGATGGAAATTTGCGCGGGGCTACATAATCCAGATGGCAGCGTGAGTGTGCCCGGGTTTTATGACGACGTGCTGCCAGTTTTAGAGTGGGAACACGAAGAATTAAAACGCTATCCAGAAACCGTCGAGAGCTATCAGGCGATGCTCGATGTGCCGGCATTTTACCCAGCCAACGGCCTCTCGCCGCTCGAAGCCGTGCGCTTTGGCCCGACACTTGAGTTTAATGGTATCGGTGGTGGTTATCAGGGCAAAGGCTCGAAGACAGTAATCGCCAGCGAGGCATTTGCTAAAGTCACTTGCCGCTTAGTTGCGAATCAAGATCCGCACAAGACACAGGATCAAGTCGTCGCTGCAATTGAAGCGCTGTGCCCCGCAGGTGTGACGCTGAATGTGCGTCGCGGCCCAGTGGCAGAAGCCTATCTTGCAGTGCCGCCGGAGCGCCCAAATACTCCGGCAGATCAACCGGAAGCCTTGGCACGTGCTTTTAAGTCTGCGGATCGTGCGATTGAGCAATGCTTCGGCAATGCGCCGATTTATTTGCGTGAGGGGGGCAGCATTCCAGTGATTGCCGATTTTAATAAACGCGCGGGATTGGATGCCTTGATGATTGGCCTGTTTACGCCGATTGATAATTTGCATGCACCAGACGAGGGCTTCGATCTCAAGCTGATGGAAAATGCGATCACCGCCTTTGAGCAAATATTCTGCGATATCGCAGGCGTGTGAGGGCGACTGCGGCGTCTCGAACAAGTCCGTGGCTTGGCAATCATTGGCAATCAGTTCGCTGAAATTAGTGCTGAGGCCATCCAGTTCAAAGACGATTGCGCCGCTACCGTGGAGCCGCCGTTGACGGGTGGATCTGAAAATTACGTTTGAGTAGGAGCTCATATTTAACGCCTAGGCGTGTTAATATTCCGAGAATGCCGCTGGCTGTGCTGATGCGGAAAGTCCGACGCGCTGCACCGCAGTGCTCAATTGTGGATTGACTCTTTTGCTCTGAATTCAGAACTCTGTTGCTATGAAATACATCAGCACACGTGGCCAAGTGCCTCCTGTTTCTTTTTCGACGGCGATTGCCGAAGGGCTGGCACCGGACGGTGGCTTGTATCTACCCGCGACACTACCTGACTTAGCGCCTTTCCTCAAAGACTGGGAGTCGCTCAGTTATGCTCAACTGTGCGAAGCCTTTATGGCGGTGTTTGCCACTGATATCGACCGTGCCGAGTTGAAGGGGATCGTCGAGCGTTCATACACAAAATTTGATCATGCGGACATCGCACCAATTCAAAAACTGAGCGACGACCTATTCGTCTTAGAGTTGTTTCATGGGCCGACTTTGGCGTTTAAAGACTTTGCCCTGCAATTTCTAGGCAACCTTTACGAAGCGCAGATCACTCGTACTGGAAATCCGATTTCTGTGCTGGGCGCAACCTCTGGCGATACCGGCGCGGCTGCGATTCACGGGTTACTTGGTAAGACTGGAGTGAAGACTTTCATTCTATATCCCGATGGCCGTGTGTCGCCACTACAGGAGCGCCAGATGACTTGCACTGGGGCGGACAACGTCTTCCCGCTGGCGATCAAGGGTAGCTTTGATGACGCGCAGGCGGCGATGAAGACTGTATTCGAGGATCGTGCGTTCGCGGCTGAAGTCGGCCTCTCTGCGGTTAATTCGATCAACCTCGCCCGGATCTTGGCACAGTGCGTGTATTATCTCTCCGCCTTCTTCCGCTTACCAGCAGAGATCCGAGAGGACGTCACCTTCGTGGTGCCGACGGGTAACTTTGGTAATGTCTTAGCTGGTTGGTTGGTGCAGCGCATGGGTGTGCCGATCAAAGGTTTCCGCGTGGCAACCAATCAAAACGATATTCTACATCGACTCTTCCAAACCGGCATTTATCAGCTGGATGAGGTCGCACCGAGCTTGGCTCCGTCGATGGACATACAGGTTGCTTCCAATTTTGAGCGCTTCCTATACTACGCGGAAGATTGCGATTCGGCTAAGGTGCGCGAAGTGATCAGCACCTTTAAGCAAACGGGTAAATACGTGTTTGAAGACTTTAAGTCGGACGGCATTAGCAGCTCGCGCACGGACGACGCTGAGATCGGTGCGATCATCAAGCGTATCTATGAGCAATACGGCTATGTAGCCGATCCGCATACTGCCTGTGGGTTTACTGGCGATTTCGATGGTCCGCAGCTGGTCCTATCGACTGCGCATCCAGCTAAATTCCCAGATACGATTGTGGAATCGATCGGACAAGATTCAACACATCCATCATTGGAGACGTTGAAGGCCCGCGAGATTGTGAAGCATGCAGTCGAGCCGACTCCGGCAGCAATCAAGGCTTTTATGCGGGCCCATTAAGCGCGGGTCGGTAGTGCGATTAAAATCAAGTCAATTGAAAGACAGTTCAGCAGTACTGTCTGACTCGTGTGGATAGCTCTTTGTTAGAGCTGTCGCCGTTGCTACTCTACGATTCTAGAGGTATTTCTAGGTAAAATACATTGCCTTCACCACCCACTCGCTTGCGCACGCCGATGTCGCCATTGTAGAGATCAACCAAGCGCTTTACAATCGCTAGGCCAATGCCATGCGAGGAGCTTTTACCAATCGGGACTGCGGTGCCTTTTGTGAATTTCTTGAAGAGTGCTTTTCGGTTTTCAGGGCTAATCACAATGGCATTGTCGTGGACTTCGAAGCGGAAGCCGTTGGCTTGCGATTGGGATGGCATTAAATGGACGATGACCTCCGAGTTGTTTCGCGAGTATTTAACGGCATTACTGATGATGTTATCAAACATGCCAGTTAGAATGCGTCGGCTGATATGCACCATTGGCTTGAATGTCGGCTCATATCTGAGGCGAATTGACTTCTCGTTCGATTGAACGGCATTTAGTTCCACCAAGTGGCCGACAATCTCTGCGACATTGACCTGAGCTTCAGTGAGTTCTGGGATCTCACCTTGGTGGCGTGTCTCCTTATTTAGAATATCGTTGACGAAATCAGTCATTCCTCTGGCGCTCTGACGTGTCAGTTCTAGCATTGAGTAGAGTTGGTGCGAGTCGTGGTTGCCTTCTTTGATGTCTTCCATCATCAGCGTCGCTAACCCATCGATCGCGCCTGTCGGGTTTTTAATATCATGCGCGAGTGTCGTTAGCAGATCTGTTTTTTGCTGGTAGAGTGCTTTCAGTTGTTGGCGCACTTGATTGAGGCTGATGTGTGTCTGCACGCGGGCGAGCAACTCTTCTCGAATGAAAGGTTTTTTGATGTAATCAACACCGCCTGCAGCAAAGGCACTGACTAAATCGATCACTTCGGTGGCGGCGGTTAAAAATATGATTGGGATCGACTTGGTTGCTTTGTCAGACTTGATTATTTTACACACCGTTAGTCCATCTACCCCGGGCATCATGATATCCAGTAAGATGAGTGCGGGCTGTTGCTCTCTGGCGATTTCGATGGCCTCGTCTCCTTGTATCGAAAGAATCACGGCCATGCCCTCTAGGCGTAATATTTCACCCACTAATTGCAGATTGTGAGGCTCGTCATCTACGATGAGAATTTTGACTGGTTCAATTGCGTTGAGAGGTGTCTTCATTCGCGGGGCTTAATTGTTTAGGTTACAAAATAGGTAACTCTTTCAATTGTTAAGGCAGTCGAAGATTAAATACGAGGTTTGATTAGCGTTAGGGAGACGAATTTAATCGCTTCGCAAAGCTGATGCGGTGGACGTTGCCCTTCGAGAGCTTAATTGCCGAAGATAGTGGTCTCTTCTTGCGCCACTCACTGCTGCCTCTTTCTAGAATCAGGAATGACTGCAACTTTTCTGATGAGTCTCAAACTCAGCCGAGTCTTTCAGCGAAGTTTCGGCTAGGTTTTTTCTTATCTCGGATCGCGTGTTCTTCCAGAAGTGGTGCAGTGGGCAGGCGCACTCGTCGGAGCATTGTGCCATGCCGAGGAGGCAGCTCTCAGTCCACTCTTCGCCATCGATTGCACGGCTCACGTCGAGTAGACTGATCTGTTCCGCGGGGCGGGCGAGTTGGACGCCGCCAGTGTAACCACGCTTACTCTTGACCAACCCCGCTTCACTCAGGCGACTGATGATCTTTGCCAGATAGAAATTGGAGACGTTGGATTGCGCGGCAATGTCTTTGACCAGCATGAGTGGGCCATCGGGGGGGGCTAGGCAGTTTAGCGCGCGGATTGCATAGCCAGTGGTAGTCGAGAGTGATAACATGATGAAATCAGTAAATCTGCTGGTTGAGGCAATGAGGCTGGTCGCGTCTACTTCTGGGGGTGATGAACAACGGGCAGACGATACCTTTAGTATAACGTATTTTACTATTTCTTTTCTAGTAAATGCACGTCTAAAGATGCAGCTGTCTCTGATGCCGTGGCATGTTCTTTTCAAAGCGTTGAACTTGCGGAGCCGCGCTGTTTGACTTCTGTTCAAGACATCAACCCAACTCTTTTTATGAAATCTACCTCCTTTCTATTGTTTAGTGGTATCTTAGTCGCCTCACTGATTGCGGCGGAAAAAAAGCCTAAGCTTCGAGTCATTGAAGACTCCAGGGCGGTAAGCGCGATCGGGGAGGTGCCAGTCGTCTCGTATGCTGATGTGCTGGAAAAGGCGACACCATCGGTTGTAGCGGTGTATTCATCGCAAATTATTCAGTCGTCGTATTACCAGAGAGCGCCGCAGGGCATTCAGGATTTATTTCGCCAGTGGGGGCGTCCACTGCCAGGCACCGAGCCCGATCAAAAAGAGCGTCTCGAGCGTGTCGGGGTGGGCTCCGGAGTGATTATTTCAGAGGATGGCTACATCGTGACAAATCACCATGTGGTGCAAGTACAACATGGCAAAGCGGCAGATGAGATTCGTGTGCGTCTAAGCGATGGTATTGAGTATGTGGCGACACTGATCGGCTCCGATGAGAAGACTGACGTCGCAATTTTGAAAATCGAGCCCGACGCGGCACTGCCGATTGTGACGATTGCCGATAGTGCCAAGCTGCGCGTCGGCGATATTGTATTTGCGATTGGCAACCCATTGGACGTCGGACTGACCGCTACGCGCGGAATCATCTCTGCGCTTGGGCGTGATTCGTCTGGTATTCTCGGACCTGGTGCGTATGAGAATTTCATCCAGACCGATGCGTCAGTGAATTTGGGGAATTCTGGCGGCGCATTGATCGATGCTGCGGGCCGGTTAGTTGGGATTAATACTGCGATAGTCTCCGGTTCGGGCGGCAGTATTGGCATCGGCTTTGCGATTCCGTCCAACATGGTGCTGAATGTGGTGACGAATCTGATTGAGTCCGGCGAAGTGCCACGGGGCTTGCTTGGATTGATCCCCGTGAACTTGACTCCTGACATGGCAGACGCCTTTGACTTGCCATCTACCCGTGGTGCTTTGGTAAACCAAGTTCAAGTCGGCTCGCCGGCAGAACAAGGCGGAATACGTCACGGAGATATCATTTTGAAAGTCGATGCTGTAGTCATCGAATCGGCACCACAACTTCGGCTGGTAGTTTCGCAAATGCGTCCAGGGCGTAAAGTGGAGGTCACACTGGTTCGTCACAATGAGACGCTGAGGTTACCGGTGGTGCTAGGCAGCTTGAGTGGCTTAGTTGCGAGTGCTGATTTGGAGCAGGGTATTCTCGATGGCGTGCGACTGCAGGCGATTGATACACGTATGCGCAAAGGGCTCTCTCTGCCTGATGAAATCGATGGCGTGCTAATCAGTGACGTGCTGCCCGAATCTCTGTATGCGGATGTCATCACTCGTGGAATGGTAATTCTTAAAGTAAATGGCGCAGCAATGACAACACTCGAGGCGTTTGAGGCGCAACTTCAAGTTGGCAAGAATCGTTTGTATATTTGGCATAACGGCATGAATCACTTTATCGTGCTCGAAATTAAGGGATGAAACTGACTAAGCAGAACAGTCGCATTATTTTCGGCTTGGCCTTGTTGACCTTAGTGATGGCGCTGATCTTTCAGAACAGCAAGGAGGTGACACTCAGCTTTGTCGCGGTGCAAATACAGCTACCGCTATTTTTGATCATCGCGATTTCGGCTGTGGCTGGTTTTGGAATTGGCTGCTTGCTGCGAATACGGCGCTAAGAATATCGCGTAAAACCGCTACTGAGTTCGTTCGCCAGATTGTAGACTTCGATCAATTCCGTTTGTTCGACTGTAATGATCATGCCTTACCGTAGGCTCTGATCACTTCATTCTCTTGTCGATGACTTCGCGGCACGACTTATGGTGGCTATACGCGTTTGGCTAGGACGCTATCAATGGAGCTGGAAAGGCGTTCGGTGCTCACTGGTTTGGCTAGGAAGTGTTCGCCGCCACTTTCATAAAAGCCACTGCCGGATTCTTTGCGTGAAACCATGGCGGAGACAAAAATAATGGGTGTGTCTTGAGTGACTGCATGTTGACGAAGTTGAACGGCCACATCGCCGCCATCAGCTTCAGGCATGACGACGTCCAATAAGATGATCTCCGGTTTAAACTCGTTGGCGACTTGTTGAGCCATGGGGCTCTCATTGACAACACGTACGGCGTATTTACCTGATGCTTCTAGGTTGAGTTTAACCATACGTGTAAACGAGACCTCGTCATCGACTAAGAGGACTCGGCGTGGTTCAAGTCTGGGGGTATTTGAAGTCTTAGCTTTCATTTGTTGAGGTAGTGGGAAATATCAACCGAGCACATACGCCCAATGTTGTTTTTCTATTTTCTAGTGTAATCAATCCGCGGTGCATATCAACTATACTTCGCGTTACGGAGAGACCTAGACCAGTGCCATTGCCAGTCGATTTGGAGGAATAGAAAGGATCAAATACTTTTTCGAGTGCTGCGGCGGAGAGTCCACCGCCGCTATCTTTGACCTCGATGACTACCATTTTCTCCCCGATTCGAAAGCATTCGGTCATTTGGCTGGATACGTTAGAGCCTGCTTGCTGCATAGTTTCATTATGACTATTTACGGTGAGCTTTCCTCCATCTGGCATGACCGAGATTGCGTTTAGAAACAGATTGATAAAGACCTGTTCCATTTTTTTGGTATCTACCAATACAGCCGGTAGGTTAGGGCTTAGTTGCAACTGTAATTCGATTTGGGCCTCGTTGAAATTATGGCGCATGAATGTGAGCACGTGTTCAATGATCTCGTTAATGCTCTTCGGCACCATACTGATTTCGTGAGGTGATGAGTAGTCGAGCAGTTCGAATATGACATGGTTGGCTTTATCAGCGGCAATCTGCATATCATTGAGCACCTCCATTATTTCTTTCGAGTCGGCTAGTTGCTTTTTTAAGAAATCCATACCAAGCGTGACGACTGCCAGTGGGTTTTTGACTTCGTGCGCGATGCCCGCAGCTAATCGACCGACGGTTTTTAGCTTTTCGGCTTCGATCAGCTGTAGCTTAGTGGTTTCGAGCGTTTTAATCACTGACTTGAGTTTGAATTCAATCTCTTTTTGAGATGTGATGTCTTGTGAGATCCCGACTAAGCCGATGCAGTTTCCAGTTTTGTCGTAAAAGGGCACTTTACTGGTTAGCAGCCACAGGTCGGGTGTATTCTTACGCTCCCGATGATCGATCATATACTCGATCCCTTTACCTGTTTCCATGATCGCCATATCATTAGTATTAATTTTCTCAGCTTCTGTCTGGTCGAAAAAATCGAAGAGTGTTTTGCCGATCACTGTATCGATTGAGGATGCGCCCAGAAAACGAACGTGACGTTGGTTAACAATGAGGTAGCACCCTTTTCTGTCTTTGACGAAAATGCCGGCCAAAGCGTAGTCGATAATGGTCTTGAGTAGCCGCCCTTCACGTTCGAGTTGATCTTGCGCCTCGATCAGTTCGGTGACTAAGCGAGACATCCCCATGCTGCCTATGATTTGATTGTGCGTATCACGTAAAGGAACCTTAGTGGTCGAAACATAGCGAATCTGGCCGTCGTGCATCGTTTCTTTTTCGATTTTACCAATGATGGGCTTGCCGGTCTCTATGATGCTTTGATCGTCATCGTATGCCGGTTGTGCATGTTCTGGAGTGAAAAGATCAAAGTCGGTCTTGCCTATAATCTCCTGCGGATTTGAAAATCCGTAGATTTGATTCATCGTTTTACTTACTTTGAGGAAACGGCTTTGCTTGTCTTTGAAGTAGATCGCATCAGGTAAATTCTCTAGCAATTGCTTGAGTAAGTTTTTTTCTGACAGCAGTTGCGCCTCTTTGTGGTGGCGGTGGATGGCATTGGAAATACGCGTCGGGAGTTCTCCTTCGGCCATTGAATCGGCTAGTAGGAAATCATCCACCAGAGCGATGATTTCCTGCTGCTGTTGTAGTTGCGCATGGTTTTGATATAGGCAGAGCAACGCGACTGATCTGTTGATTGCGCCGATTGATTTGATTATTTGGAGTACTTGGCTCGTTCCAACGCGCATGTCGAGCAGCACTGCATGGTAGGAATGCTTAATGTCGACGTGTTCGAGGTCATCGAGGTGTTCGATGCGCAAGAGCTCATATAGTTCATCCTCTGCTTTGGACAAATGTTCTCGAATGACCGATTCTTCTTGAGGATCGGGGCTTAATAGCAGGAGCTTACAAGTCGTGCCTTCTTGCGGTGCTGGGGCGTTCTTCTGTATACTTGAAATTTAAGGTATAATTACAAAATCACAAGTGGCGGATTGCATCAAGATTATGGAATGGTGTCTGAGTTTACAGTTAGTCTATTGCAGCTCTGCGCTAGTGGGATGAATCCGTGCGGCGAATTTCAGGGGCATCGTTCTCTATTCGGTGCGCAGTTTCAGTATTGGCTGACTACTGAGGCTGAGCCGATAGCGCTAAGATTAGTCGCACGGGCTTCTCGTTTGCTCAAAATGCTTGGTTGCAACCGGTGTTGAAACGAGGCGTGTGGATCGCATAGAAGATCAGATCAGCGTCACCTGGGTAGGTTGATTTGTGCTAATCGTTCGTTATGCTAGGCTGCACTTGTGCGCGTGCGATTGCAATAGTTGGATTATCGGGATTTTTCGACAGTTTCAAAATCGAGCAGCACTCGGCAGTTTCAAACTCGCCGGCTTGGTTGCTTCGCTTGATCTCTGGGTGCATTCAATTATCTCGCGCCGACTGTTTTCCAGAGTGCTTCAACCAGTGCGACATCGATTCCGTCAGTGGTCACGGCGTGACCGAAGGTTTGCATGCTAATAAAGCGCAGACGTCCGTTGCGGTTTTTTTTGTCACGCTGCATCGCGGCCATCAGCTCAGAGATCGGTAGGGGTGCCTTAAGACTTGTCGGTAGGGCGCACTTCTCGATCAGTGTATTGGCGCGGGCGATGTCGCTGGCGTCAATTTGGCCGAGTTCGACCGAAAGTCGGGTGGCGAGGTTGAGGCCGATGGCAACGGCTTCGCCGTGTAAATACTGACCATAGCCGGCGACGTTCTCGATCGCATGGGCAAAGGTGTGTCCGAGGTTGAGCAGGGCGCGTCCGCCTGTGGCTGCAGTCTCTTTTTCGTCGTCGGCGACGATCTCGGCTTTGATTGCGCAGCAACGACGGACGATGGCTGCGAGTTCAGGAGAGCTTGCGGTGAGTGAGTTAACTTGCTCCAGTTCTTTGAAGAAATCCAAGTCGAAGAGCATGCCATATTTGATGACCTCAGCCATGCCCGCAGCGAATTCGCGCGGTGGTAAGGTTTCCAGCAGGCGGGTCTCGAGGTAGACGGCTTTGGGCTGCCAAAATGCGCCGACTAGATTTTTACCTTCAGGCAGGTTGATGCCGGTCTTGCCGCCGACCGAGCTGTCGACCATCGAGAGGAGGGTGGTTGGAATTTGGTAAAAATCAATGCCGCGCAGATAGCTGGCTGCCACGTAGCCAGAGAGGTCGCCGATGACGCCACCACCAAATGCGAACAATGCACAGTCGCGGTTGGCAGATTGCCCCGCGAGGAAGCTGAGGGCTTGGCTGAAGAATTCGACCGACTTAGTCTTTTCGCCGGACGGCAGGCTGAGTATTTCGGTATCTTCGAAACCGGCCTGAGCAAGGACGTCAGGTTGAGCGGCGAGCACTTTGGCATCGCTGAGCACACGGACAGTGCGGCCAGCCGCGCGTAGGGCCGCGACGTCGTTTTTCAACGCACTCAGACTGTCGCTGAAATGAATTGGATACGCGCGTTCGGCGAGTTCGACGGTGAGTGGTGCGATGGTGCTCATGTTAGTCGTTGTTGTGGGCTCGAGCCTACTCGATCTCCAGTAGGGCTAAAAGCTAAAATGGAAGGTGCGGCCTTTGCAAGCAAAGCCCCTACGCGTCATCAGTAATTCCAAAAATGGCGTTGGCGTAGTTTTTCGCCGAGAAGGGTTGTAGATCGTCGGGTTGTTCGCCGAGGCCGACGAAGTAAATAGGTAGCTTCAATTCACGGTAGATGCCGACGAGTGCTCCGCCGCGGCTGGTGCCGTCGAGCTTAGTGATGATCAACCCTGTGAGTGGGAAGGTTTCGTTGAAGACGCGCGCTTGCTCAATCGAGTTGGAGCCGAGACTGCCGTCGACGACCAACCAACTGTGGTGTGGTGCTTCGGGGTCTTGTTTCTGGATGACGCGTTTTAATTTTTCGAGCTCCTTCATTAGGTTGCTCTTGGTATGCAAACGGCCTGCGGTGTCGAGAATCACGATGTCGCGGCCTCGGCTTTTGGCTGCTTCATACGCATCAAAGGCGACGGCGGCGGAGTCGGCGCCGTGATGGCTGGCGACGATGTCGATCTTCAGCTGATCGGCCCAGTATTTGATCTGTTCGTTGGCTGCTGCACGGAAAGTGTCGCACGCGCCAATTAGCAGGCTGTATCCTTCATTCTGATACAGGTGTCCGAGCTTAGCGGTAGTGGTCGTCTTGCCGGAGCCGTTGACGCCGATTAGGCAGATGACCTCGGGCTTGTGTTGGCCGACGGTGACGATGCCTTCAGATCCTTCGAGCACGCGGGTGAGCACGGTTGCGCCGATTTTGGCCGCGTCTTGGCCGCGAATTTGCTTGTCGGCCTTGTAGGCAGCTTGAATCTCTTCGATGATTTCCTCTACGGTTTCGACGCCAAAGTCGGCGGTGTAGAGGGCTTCTTCGAGTTGATCGAGTGCGCTTTGATCCAGCTTGGCGCCGGAGAAGATGCCATCAAAGGCCTTGTGGAAAGTAGGGGTCTGGCGCTTGAGCCCCTCTTTGAATTTTTTAAAGAGACTACGCATTCGTCGATTCCTTAGTCCGCTGCTTTACGCAGAGGTCGTGTGATTTTGTCCTTCATCTTATCGAGAATCCCGTTGATGAAGCGCTTAGAGTCAGGATTTGAGAAGATCTTACTTAGGTCGATCGCTTCGTTGATGCTGACGATCGGTGGGATGTCGTTGCGGTAGAGGAGCTCGTAAATAGCAAGACGCAGGATGGCGAGGTCGACTTTGGCGATACGATCAAAGGTCCAGTTGTTGGCGTGCTCACTGATATGGCCATCGATGATTTCGATGTTTTCGATGGTTCCGAGCGCAAGCTCTTCGGCAAAGGCGTAGTAGGCGCGATCTTCTTCCTGGTTCTCAAAGAACTGGCAGACGTCGTCCGCGAGGATTTCCGGCTTGTTCGACTCCCATTGGTAGAGGAACTGCACGGTGCTCATGCGGTTTTCACGGCGTTGCGAGCGGCGGGTTACTGGTTCGTTGTCTTCCATGTGTGTGTAAATTGAGCCATTTCGAGGGCTGCTTGGGCAAATTCTTTGCCACGGTTGATGGTTGCTCCGGCGCGAGCCTCAGCTTGTGCGAGGTGGTTGACGACTAGGATGCCGTTAATGACGGGTACTTTTTGAGCGATACTGACATTGAGTAAGGCAGTGGCGGTACTGTCACCGATGATTTCGTGGTGATTGGTGTCACCAGCGATGACGACGCCGATCACGATGATAGCGTCGAATTGAGAGTGGTGCGCGACTGTCGAGGCTGCGTAGGGGAGCTCGGCGGCTCCAGGGACACGCTCGATTAACGGGGCTTCGGCACCTGCTGCAGTGAGTGTGGCACTGGCATGCTGAACGAGCGAGTCGACCAGTGCTTCATTATAGCGCGAGGCAATGATTGCAAAGCGCAGGCCGCTGCCGTCAATTTGTTGGATGCTTGGAATGTCGAGACTCATTAAGAGAGATGACTAAGAACGCCGAACCTTGAACATTCAACGTCGAACTTCGTATACCTCTGGTCTGGAGTTGTGCGACCTTTAAAAAATCCACAATTCGATGTTGGACGTTCAACCTTCGATGTTTTTAGTTCCTTGCTATGTTCACATTGCTCAAAGAATCCGGATCGGCCCGTCGTGGTGTCCTTAAAACACGTCATGGCGATATTCAGACTCCGATTTTCATGCCGGTCGGCACTCAGGCGACAGTGAAAGGGATGACGCCTGCGCAGATTGAAGAGGTCGGGTCGCAGATTATTTTGGGCAATACCTATCACCTAAATATACGTCCTGGCTCTGATCTGGTGAAAGAAATGGGCGGGCTGCACAAATTCATGAACTGGAAGGGCCCGATATTGACCGATAGCGGTGGCTTTCAAGTATTCAGTCTCTCCAAACTGCGTAAAATCACGGAAGAGGGCATCGAGTTTCGTTCGCACCTGGATGGGCGTAAGTTGTTTCTCGGCCCGAAGAATTGCTTCGAAATACAGAAGGACCTCGATACCGACATTGCTATGGTGCTCGACGAGTGCCCGCCGTATCCATGTGCGCGGGAGGAATGCGAAGCCGCTGTCGCTCGGACGATCCGCTGGGCGGGTGAATTTTTAGAGCATGCGACCAAAGATGGTTTTCTCGAATCGGGGCATCATGTCTTCGGTATTATTCAGGGCTCTATTTATGATGACTTACGCCAGCATTGTGGTCGTGAATTGGCAAAGATGGATTTTCCGGGCTATGCGATTGGCGGCGTCAGCGTCGGAGAGCCAGAAGAAGAGATGATTCGGCAAGTTGCGGCAACTGCACCGGTGATGCCGAAGGAGAAGCCACGCTATGTGATGGGCGTGGGAACGCCGCCGCAGTTGTTGAAGATGGTCGGCCTTGGCATGGATATGTTCGACTGTGTGATGCCGACCCGGCTCGCGCGGCATGCCTCGGTGTTTACTCCGGATGGGGTGTTGAATTTGAAGAATGAGCGCTTTAAGCACGATCCGAAGCCGATCATGGAAGCCGATAACTACACCTGTAAGAATTTCAGCCGCGCTTACTTGCGTCACCTAGTGATGGCGAAGGAGCTGTTGGCGCACACGTTGCTGTCGATTCACAATACGCACTTTTTCTTGGATCTGATGGCGCAGGCTCGTGCTCACATTGAGGCCGATGATTATGCGGAATGGAGCGCTGCATGGATCGCACGCTACAATGCGGGCGGGAAGTAGGCTAAAAAGTAGCAGCGGCATCCTGCCGCTTGCACGGTGAATGAGAAAAGCGGCTGGAAGCACGCTTCTACTGTAAACTGCTTGGCAACATTAAGTCAGTTTCGCGGCGGAGCCAGTGGCAGAGGTTACGGCTGATCTGTGCGCACACTTCCAGCTGTTCGGGTGCTGCGCTGTCGGGCGTGGGTGGGTTGATCAATTGCTTGGCTGATTCGCGTAAATTAGCTGGAAGCTCCGGCCACCACGCTTCGCGCACCGGATAGCCTTCGTCTTTGAGTAGGATGTAGATCGCTTTTAGAAAAACAATCGCTGGGAGTGCGCGCTCGGCGAAGGCGTCTAGGGTGCGTTCGGTAATATGGTAAAGCGCTGCGGGGTCGGCCATGTGCGGGCCATTTTGAGCAATGAGCGCACAGAAATCGGAGGCGTGTTGTAGTTTGCGATACGATTGGCCGATAGCGCTATGGCGGTGCACCAGCTGGTAGTCTTTAACGAAACGAGCCGTGCCCTGCTTTGAGGTTTCCAGTTGTATGTCGGCGGTATCGAATAAATCTGGCTCGGTACTCTGCGAGCGGTTCCTCGAGAGTCGCTTGAGGCAAAGAAAGGTGCCGCTCTCTGCGGTGAGAATGTCGATTTTATGAAAGGACTCGCCACTGGCAGCGATGCGCAGCACCAACGCGCGTTCGGTCACCGCGGGTGCGCTCATGCGCTGGCGCTGGCTTCTGCCGGATTGTTGATCAGTACGGCTTCGCCACTCGCGCGATTCGGCACCACTGCGCCGCCGGAGATGATGAGCTTCATACCGTCGGTAATCGCCATGTCCAAGCGTGTGATGTCTTCTTCGGGTAGCATCAGCAGGAAACCACTGGTTGGATTGGGCGTGGTGGGCACGAAGACGTTGACGATATGTTCGCCGGTGACGTCTTGTGTTTCGCCTTTAGCGGTGCTGGTGAGGAAGCCGAGTACGTAGCAACGCTTGCGCGGATATTCGATGAGCACGACTTCCTGGAAGACGGCCTTCTTTTGCTGGCTGAAGGTCTGCACGATTTGTTGGACAGATCGGTAGACCGTGCTGACGAAGGGTAATCGATCCAGCAGAAGTTCCATGCTGTTGAGGAGGATACGGCCGATAAAGATGCGCGAGCCGTAGCCGAGTAAGGTGATGAGCAGTAACACGACCAGCACGGAAATGAACTCAAGGCCGAGCTGCACGACGGGCATCAATTTGAATTCCGGATCTAAGAACCAGAAGAAGTATTTACTGGCGGGTGTGCCGATTTTATCGAGCAGGAAGCGGATGGCAATCATCGTCACGCCGAGTGGCAGAATGACGACGATGCCAGTGATGAATGCATTTCGTAGAGAGCGTAACATATTAAAAATAGACCTGTCTGTAAATTCAAAGCGGAAATTTAGAGAGAGGCGAGCCTTCATGCTCGCAGGTTGAGTGGTTTCACTTGCTATGCTTGAATTGCGCCTTCTATTGGGCGCGATGAAGAACCTACAGCACGAGTATGATGGCTTGATTTTCGATCTGGACGGCACCTTGGCCGATACCATGCCGACGCATTTTGTCGCTTGGTCTCGGTCGATGGCGGAGCATGGCTTAGTGCTATCCGAGGAGCGTTTTTACGCGCTCGGTGGCGTGCCTGCGTCGGAAATTATTGAGCTGCTGGCTAAAGAGCAGGGCCAAGTGGTTGATGCGGTCGCGATCGCAGAGGCGAAAGAAACGTTGTTCATGGGACTGTTGGGCGCGGTGCAACCAGTGGTCCCGGTGCTGGCAATTGCCGAGTTTTATAGCGAGCATCTGCCGATGGCGATTGCTACGGGCAGCCCCAAATGGGTGGCGGAGCGGATACTCAAGTCACTGGGGATTCGTGACTGGTTTGGCGCGGTGGTCGGTTCGGAGTGCGTGGCCAATTCAAAGCCAGCGCCAGATGCCTACCTGCGCGCGGCCGAGTTGATTGGCGTCGATCCGCAGCGCTGCCATGCGTTTGAAGATACCGCGCTAGGCATTCAAGCCGCGCAAAATGCAGGCATGGTGGTGGTGGACATTCATACGCTGCTGTGAGGGCCGTAAAACCTGTTCAGTCGTTTTATATCAGGTAGGTGTGCGCGCTTACTGCTAGCGGCGACGAAGCATCACAGCGGCCAGTGCGCAGCAACCAGAGAGCAGAGCGTATGTACGCGGCTCGGGGACGACGGTGAAGCCGATTCTTTCAAGATCATACTCCCCAGATGCATGTTTCATTATAAACGCTTCACCTTCGGCTAAAGATATACTTGCAGTTACATTACTTGGAGCCGTGAAGTTTGCTATATTTTCGACGACCGTATCATTTTGGAATGTGCCCAGACTGGTGGTGTCGATCAACAACTCGACGCTTTCCGACATAGTGATTGCATTAAAATCTAAGAATGTAATTTCGATGTCCTCACTGAAAGTAAATGAGATGAACTCATCGCTGTTGTTTATGCCACTCCCGCCTTCACCTAAACCAGTCGTGGTGACATTTAAAAATTCAGTGCCGCTTGTTGCGGTCGTGACAGTTAGCGTCCCAAATGTTGGTATACTTCGTATTTCAAATTGAGTGCTGCTGTAGTCTTCAAAACGGTTGCTTAAAAATGCATCTGTCGGACCTGTTCCTGATCCTAGTAAGAATAGGTTTCCGCTAGATGTAGGAATTCCCGCACTATTAAAATTAAGAATTACTGTTTGGCCGAATGTTAGATTGGCGAATGAGATTAGTATTTTTAAAGAGATGAGAGCTTTATTGATTTTCATAAATAACAGATATATAAATTGGAAATAACAATATTAAGAAACGTCAATAATTGTCAAATTTGAATTAATTTTCTTAGGCTTTAATTAGACATTTTTTTATTTTTTCACTTCAGCACGAATGTACTGTTGGCGGATTCATCGGACTCGGCGCTAGGGCAGTTTTTTATTAGAACCACTTCAATTGGGGCTTTATGCCTGAAGTGTATTCTCTCGGGGCACAAAAAAACGGGTCGCTTGCGCGACCCGTAAGGTGGAGAGAATGACTTTTTAAAAGCTAGATCAACCCGAGCACCATTTTGCCTTCTTCAGTAATCATATCTTGGTTCCAAGGTGGATCCCAGACGATCTCGACTTGGGCTTCGCTGACGCCGGCGACGGATTCGAGGCGCATCTTGGCGTCTTCCGCGATCGCCGGACCCATTCCGCAACCGGGGGCGGTGAGCGTCATGTCCATGGAGATTTTATGGCCGCCTTCTTCGCGTGCGTTAGTTTCAAGCGAATAAACGAGTCCGAGGTCGACGATGTTGACGGGAATCTCCGGGTCGAAGACGGATTTGAGGGCTTCCCACAGTGTGTCATGTTCCGGTGGTGTGCCGTCGTGGCTATCCGCTGCAGCGTCTTTGGTTGTCGGTGTGACTTCTTCGCCTAGGCAGTCGGCATCGATACCTTTGATGCGGAACATGCCGTTGTGCGTCATGACGGTGAAGTTGCCGCCGAGGCGGTGGGTGATGGTGACAGTCTCGCCTTCGGGCAAGCTCATCGGCGTGCCTTGGGGGATGAGTGTGACTTCAACTTCGCGAGTGAGTGTTACTTGGTCGTCTGGCATGTTGTTTTAATGGCTGATGAGTAATGACTGATGGCTGATAGGTTATGAATGCTGATTAAATGATTAGCGATTAGCCATTACCTATTATTCATTCAGATCCATTCAACGCGAAAGCGTTTAATGGATCTTGGATTCGAACTTGTTGCGGATGAGTTCGCGCAGGTTGTCGGCGAGTTCGTCGCTATCGACCTTCTCGATCACTTCCTCGAAGAAGCCGAATACCATGAGCTTCATCGCGTCGCGCTTAGCAATGCCACGCTGCATCATATAGAACAGCTCTTCGGAATCGACATTACCTGTGGTAGCACCGTGTGAGCACTTCACATCGTTGGCTAGAATCTCTAGGCCAGGAAGTGCATTGGCCTCGGCGGTTGGGTCGAGGAGCAAGTTGCGGTTGGTTTGGTAGGCGTCGGTCTGCTGCGCGCCTTCGGCGACTTTGATCAAGCCGGAAAAGATCGTGCGTGCATTGTCGAGCAGTGCATTTTTATAGAGCAGGTCGGACACGGCGTTGCCGGCGTTGTGCGTCTGGAAAGTGCGTTGATCAAATTCTTGCGAATTTTCGGCTACGGTGAGCGAGTACATTTTCACGTCTGCGCCAGGACCCTCGATACGTGTTTGATTCTCAAAACGCGCACGTTCAGCGCCGATGTTGACGGCGACGTTCTTTACCAATGTGTCGCGCTCGGCGACCGTGGTGTCGAGTTGGAAGGAGACGGTTTTTTCATTCCAATCCTGCACGACCTTGCGGAAGACCTTGGCGCCGCTGGCTGCGTGGATGTTCGACACCGAGACGTTCAAGGCTTGGTTCGTTGCCGTTTCGGAGAAGAAGATGTCGACCACGGAGGCATTCGAATTAGCCTCTGCAATAATTAATGTATGTGGGAACACGGCTGCCATCTTGCCGCTAGTCCAATAGTAATTGACGAACGGCTTCTCAATCTCGACACCCTTGGGGACGAAGAGGATCGAGCCTGCCTTGACGAGCTCTGCATGCAGGCCGAAGTATTTCTCTGAACCCAATTCTGTGGATTCTTGCAGGAAATATTTCTCCATCAACTCGGGGTGCTGTGCAATGGCGTCGAGTACGGGTAGGTAGATGACGCCCTGTGCGGCGAGTTCGTCGCTGATGCCTTCGAACTGCGCTTGCGCATCGTCGGCGAACACGAGTTGACCGGCGCGGTCACTTACCAAGTTTGAGCGCTCGACGAGCCCAGTAAGCGTGTCGGCTGTGGGAGCCGCGGTGGGTGCAAAGCCGTCGATGCTGAGCTTGCCGACTGAGGCAAAGCGCCAGCGCTCATGGCGTGCGGTAGGCGCGGGCAGCATCTCAAATTGAGCTTTGCCGCCGTCGCGGCGGGCACTGAGCCATGCGGGTTCGTTGGTGGTGTTTGTTGGTTGTTCCAAAACTGTAGTCATTTTGTATTCAAAGTTGAATGTTCGATGTTCGTAAATCCCCGATCTTACGATCGCGGCCACGTAATCCTCGGTTTTAATGCCGAGGCTACGGGGTTACCCGACCGAGCCTTCCATTTCCATGTCGATGAGGCGCTTGAGTTCGACAGAGTATTCCATTGGGAAGGCTTTCATCAATTCATTGACGAATCCGTTCACCGCGAGGCTCATGGCTTCGCCTTCGTTGAGGCCGCGTTGCATCATGTAGAAGATTTGCTCGGCGCTTACTTTGGAGACGCTGGCTTCGTGCTGCACGGTATTGTTCTCACCACGTGTAGTGATCGCAGGATAGGTGTCGGTGCGGCTGTTGGTGTTGATCAGCAATGCGTCACACTCGGTATTGTTCTTACAATTCTTGAGGTGCTTTGGCATGTGCACTTGGCCGCGGTAGGTGGAGCGTCCTTTGCCGATCGAAATCGACTTGGAGATGATGTTACTCGTGGTGTTATCCGCGAGGTGCATCATTTTAGCGCCGGTGTCCTGGTGTTGGCCGTCGTTGGCAAGTGCGATGGACAGCACTTCGCCGCGGGCGCCTTTGCCCTTCAGGACCACGCCTGGATACTTCATGGTGAGACGTGAGCCGATGTTGCAATCGATCCACTTCACTTCGGCACCTTCGTCGGCCATGCCACGCTTGGTGACGAGGTTGAAGACGTTGGACGACCAGTTCTGCACGGTGATATATTGAATCTTGGCACCTTTGAGAGCGACCAGCTCGACCACGGCACTGTGTAGCGTCGTGGTTTCAAACTTAGGCGCGGTGCAGCCTTCCATGTAAGTGATCTCGGCACCTTCGTCGGCGATGATGAGCGTGCGCTCGAACTGGCCGAAGTTTTCCGCGTTGATGCGGAAGTAGGCTTGCAGTGGTTGCTTGAGCTTCACGCCCTTGGGCACGTAGATGAAGCTGCCGCCAGAGAAAGTCGCACTGTTAAGCGCGGAGAATTTATTGTCCGAAGTCGGGATGACCTTACCGAAGTAGGGTTTGAAGATTTCCGGATATTTCATCAGGCCTTCGGTGGAACCCACAAAGATGACACCTTCTTTTTCAAGGTCTTCCTTCATGCGAGAGTAGGAGGCTTCGGAGTCGAACTGTGCTTCTACCCCAGCGAGGAATTTACGCTCCTGCTCGGGGATGCCGAGGCGCTCGAAGGTTTCTTTTACGTCGTCAGGCACTTCGTCCCATGTGCGCGCGGGCACTTGGCCTTTGGACAAGTAGTAGCGAATCTCGTCGAAGTGGATATTTTCGAGGTCCTTATCGGCCCACTTGGTCGGCATCGGTTTCTTCTGGAAGATTTCGAGTGCCTTGAGGCGGAAGTCGAGGATCCATTGATCTTCGCCTTTGACGTTGGAGATGTATTTGACTGTGTCCTCGGTGAGACCTACGCCGGCGTCGAACTCGTAGTTTTCAGGATACTTGAAGTTTCCCTTCTCAGTATCGACGTTGATGGCTTCGTCTTGAATTTCTGTATCTGTATTAGACATATAAAGTAATGGTTAATAGCTAATTGGTAATGGCGAAGAGCTCGCGCTTACGCAGTTGCGGTAACGAATGCTTCTTTGACCCAGTCGTAGCCTTTGGATTCGAGCTCTTTGGCGAGTTCGGCGTCGCCACTGTGAACGATACGACCGTCGAACATGACATGCACAACGTCCGGCACGATGTAGTCGAGCAGGCGTTGGTAGTGTGTGATGATGAGGAAGGCACGGTCTTCGGCGCGCATCATGTTCACTCCTTCGGAAACAATACGAAGCGCATCGATGTCGAGGCCAGAGTCGGTCTCATCCATTACGCAATATTTAGGATCAAGCATCGACATTTGTAGGATCTCGCAGCGCTTTTTCTCACCACCGGAGAAGCCTTCGTTGAGCGAACGTGCGGTGAACTTACGATCCATCTTGAGGGCATCCATCTTGGCGTAGAGTTCCTTGTAATACTCGACTGCGTTGATGTCTTCGCCTTCGGGGAGACGTGCTTGGCGAGCGGCGCGGATGAAGTTGGCGATCGATACACCAGGAATTTCGAGCGGGTATTGAAATGCGAGGAACAGGCCTGCCTTGGCGATTTCGTCGGGCGCTTCGCCGAGGATGTTGACGCCGTCGAGGAGGATCTCACCGCTTTCGACGGTGTAGTCTTCGTGGCCAGCCATGACCTTAGCGAGTGTGCTCTTACCGGTGCCGTTCGGGCCCATCAGTGCGTGCACTTCGCCCTTTGGAACAGTGAGATTGAAGTCTTTAAGAATGGCTTGGCCATCGATAGAGACATTGAGATTTTTGATTTCGAGCGTGTTCATGGTATTTTGATTATAAAATTGGTTAAAAAGTTAGTCGTGGCACTCGCCGCATTTACCGTCGTAGGCGATGTCAATATGCTGCGCTGAAAAGCCTTCCGGTAGGGTGGCCATTAGTTCGGAGATTAATTTGTCGGATAGTTCGATATCGACAATTTCACCGCTTTCTCGGCAATAAAAGTGGGCGTGCTGCGTGAGGTTGGGGCAGTAGCGGGTCGGTTCCCGCTCGAAGTTGACTTGGCGAATGAGGCTGGTGTCGGTCAGTGTCTCGAGGCAATTGTAAACCGTGGCCAATGAGATCGAGGGCATGCCTTCGCGAGCGCGGGCATAGATCTCGTCCGCGGTTGGGTGATCGCGTTTCTCCAGCAGCAGGGCAAAAATGTGCTCGCGCTGCTTGGTCGAACGCTGTCCGCTGCGCTCCAGAGCATCGTCGAGGAGCTCTTTATATTGTGGTGACAGTTGCATGAATGGCCGGATCCGTGGTCTAGAGTCGTGATTTTATTTTGGATAATTCTAAATCGCATTAATAATGAGACTGAGTAGCAATAAAGTCCGAAAGGAGTAAAATGCAAGCCTAATTAGAATTATTCTAAACAAGAGGTAGTATCAGTTTCTCTAATGCTGGAGTTGCCTGTCTGGTGGTCTCCGTCGTGAGACGTCAGTTCTGTGCGGAGGAAATGACTTTTGCACTACAGATTTTCACACGGCACCCAAGGGCATAATAAGGCCACGAAGACACGGAGCTAGGGTTCTGTGCAGTGGAATAGCCTCCGTGTCTCCGCGACTCCGTGTGAGAATAGCGTCGTGTTGAGTCTCAGAGGGGAGTGGCTGTAATAGTGCAGATTTTCACACGGCACCCAAGGGCATAATAAAGCCACGGAGACACGGAGCTTAGGATACGTGCCAACGAATCAATTTATGCCGAAACGTTATAAACATTTATTTGAGCAAGTCGTCTCGTTGGAGAATCTGTTTGCGGCGGCGCGTAAGGCGATGCGCGGTAAGCGTGGCAAGATGCCAGCAGCGGCGGGAAGGGCTATTCCCTGGCGTATATAGAAAGCGGCTTGTGTGGGCGGCTTGGATCTCTCAACTTTTGGGCATGGCACGTTATCGATCATTTTTATTTGCAGACGCGACAGTCGGGGAGGGATTCCTGATTTTGGATGCGCGGGAGAGTCATCACTTGGTGCGGGTGTTTCGTGCTAAGGTGGGCGCGACGATCGAGGTACTCGACGGTAAGGGCACGCGTTATCTCGGTACAATTGAGATCGCAAATGGCAAGGCAGTGCGTGTGGCGGTGGCGTCTGTCGAAACAATGCCTGCGCCGCAGCCGCGTGTGACGCTGCTGCAATCGATCCCCAAGGGCAAAGCGATGGACCTGATTCTGCGAATGGCGACGGAAATTGGGGCTTCTGTGATTCAACCTGTATTTACCGATCAAGGGGAGCACGGACAGCCGAAGATGGATAAGTGGCAGCTCTCCATAATTGAGGCCTGCAAGCAGTGTGGCTTGAGCTATGTGCCCGAGCTGTCGGAGCCGTGTAGTCTAGGCGATTGGTTGCAGGCGACTCCGACCGCCGACGGGGCGCTACGCATCGTGGCAAGTCTGGAGGAGGGCAGCCGTCCGTTGCTCGAAACATTAAATGCGGCTGGCTCGTTAGATGAAGTGGTCGTCGCAGTCGGCCCTGCGGGGGATTTCTCCGTGGCGGAGTATGCTCAACTACGTGAATCGGGCTTTAAGGCGGTGCGCTTGGGAGCCAATGTGCTGCGCACCGAAACCGCGGCGGCATATATCCTGAGCGTGGTGGATCAGGCGGCACGCTAGGTGGAGCGCATTGTTATCCCATGCGAGCAGTGATTCAACGCGTCTCCCGAGCATCAGTTGTGGTCAACGATGCGACGATGGGGGCAATCAATGCGGGGGTCTTAATCTTTCTCGGAGTGGGCAAGACGGATCGCGCTGAGGATGTCTCATGGCTGGTCGGTCGGATTACCAAGCTGCGCATTTTTGAAGACGAAACGGGCCGGATGAATCGCTCTCTGATCGACGGGTGCGGCGATGCGCTGGTGATTAGTCAGTTCACAGTCTTTGGTCGTTTAAACAAAGGCAATCGCCCGTCCTTCAATCGGGCTGCTTTGCCCGAACAGGCGGTGCCACTGTATGAGCAATTTGTGCGCGAGCTCTCGACTACATTGGGAAAAGAGGTGCCGACCGGTTGTTTTGGCGAGCATATGCAGGTCGAGGCACATAACGATGGTCCGGTCACACTGGTGATCGACACAAAGATGCGTGATTTCTAATGGTGCGTGTGCTCAACAAGGCTTTCTTTGATCGACCGACAATCGATGTCGCTCGCGACTTACTAGGTAAGCAACTGTGCCGCCGGCTGGATTCGGGTAAAATTATTCGAGCGCGGATTTGTGAGACGGAGGCCTACGATGGTTTCGAGGATCGTGCCTCACATGCCAGCAACGGCGCGACGACGCGTAATGTGGTGATGTTCGGTCCACCCGGACGGGCCTATATCTACCTCTGTTATGGCGTGCATTGGTTACTCAATATTACCACCCGCGAGAAGGGCTATCCCGCGGCGGTGCTGATTCGAGCGGTCGAGAGCGTCGAAGGGCCAGGTCGTTTGACTAAGTACTTCCAGATTAACAGTTCGTTTAACGATCAACTGCTGACCCGGGTCGGCGGACTGTGGCTAGAGGATGTCGACAGCAAAGTCAGCCATGCCGAAATTGTTGCGACCCCTCGCGTTGGAGTCGATTATGCTGGAGCGGAGTGGGCGGCGATGCCTTGGCGCTTCGTCTGGAAGCGGCAGAGGTGAGTCGATTACAACTACTCCACTGTCACTGACTTCGCCAAATTACGCGGCTTGTCGACATCGCAGCCGCGTTCGAGTGCAACATGGTAACTGAGAAGTTGGACGGGGATACTCATCAGGATTGGCGTTACGATTTCATGGCATTCGGGAACTCTAACAATCTCGTTGACCGCACCTTCGGGGATTTCGCAACCTTCGGTCGCGATGCAGATGACCTTGCCTTTGCGGGCTTTGACTTCCTGTAAGTTGGCTAGGCTCTTACTGAAGATTTCGCCACTGGTGGTGAGGAACACGCTGGGGCACTCTTCGCAGATGAGTGCGATCGGTCCGTGCTTCATCTCCGCCGCTGGGTAGCCTTCGGCGTGAATGTAGGAAATTTCTTTGAGCTTGAGCGCACCTTCGAGTGCGATCGGAAACATCAGCTGACGACCTAGGAAGAGGCAGTCTTCATACTTCGCATATTTCTTGGCGATGGCCGCGATCTTGTCATTTTGCTTGAGGATCTCTTCGACTTGGGCGGGCACTTGCTTGAGTGCTTTGACTATTTCGACACCGTCGCCATAGCTGAGATCGCGGAGGCGACCAAGATAGAGTGCGAGCATTGCGCAAATCATGATCTGCGAGGTGAATGCTTTGGTCGATGCGACGCCAATCTCTGGGCCAGCGTGTTGATAGATGCCGCCGTCGCTTTCGCGTGCAATGGTGGAGCCGACGCTGTTGTTGATCGCCAGGGTGCGGTAGCCTTTACGTCTGGCTTCGCGGAGTGCGCCGAGTGTATCGATCGTTTCGCCTGACTGGCTGATGGCGATGACGAGGGTGTTTTTATCTAACGGCGCGTTGCGGTAGCGAAACTCGGAGGCGTATTCGACTTCGACCGGGATGCGAGCATAGCGTTCGATTAAATATTCAGCGACCAGGCAAGAGTGCCATGCCGTGCCACAGGCGAGGAAAAGAATGCGGTCGATTTGGCGCAGTTCCTGCGGATTCAGGTTCAAGCCACCAAATACTGCGGTGCTGCCGTCATCAGAGAAACGTCCACGCATGCCGTTCTCCAGCGAGGTCGGCTGCTCGAAGATTTCCTTCTGCATAAAATGGTCGTAGTCGCCGAGTTCGGCCTCGGAGGTATCCCAATCGACCTGGTGGATCACCGCTTCGACCGATTTACTGCTGACGGTGGTGATCGAGAAATCGTCGTCGCAGAGATGCACGACTTCGTTGTCGTTCAGATAAACGACGTTTTGGGTGCAGTGAGTGATCGCGTTGACATCGCTAGCGAGCAGGTTTTCACCTTTGCCTAGGCCGAGGATCAGCGGCGAGCCCTTACGCGCGCCGATTAGCTCGCCGGGGAAGTCTGTGCAGATGACTGCGATGCCGTAGGTGCCTTCGACGTGACTGAGGCTCTTGCGCACTGATTCGAGGAAGCGGTTTTTTCCCGCGACTTCGGGCTGTTTCGCATAGTGATAGGCAATCAGATTGCAGAGTGCTTCGGAGTCGGTCTGAGATATAAAGGTGTAGCCTTTCTCAATTAGGAATTTCTTCATCCCGACGTAATTTTCGATCACACCGTTATGCACCAGCGCAATCTTGCCATCACTACTGCTATGTGGGTGCGCATTGGCTTCGGTGACGTCGCCGTGTGTGGCCCAACGAGTGTGGCTGATCCCGAGGGTGCCGCCGAGATCATCGCCCAGAGCGGTCTCAAGTTCGACGACTCGGCCAATACGTTTGGTCTGTTTGATGCCGTCATCTGTCCAGATGGCGACGCCCGAAGAATCGTAGCCCCTGTATTCCAGACGCTTCAGTCCATCTAACATCACACTTCCCGCTCGATCGCGGCCGATATATCCAACAATTCCACACATAAAGCTTCAATTCAGCGTGCAGACACGTTAATACTCAAGTTAATTGATTATCTTTGTTCACCCCAAATAATATATGAATAATAAGCGTAAAATTATCTGCATCATCATGGGCGGCGGTCGCGGTTCGCGCCTAAGCCCTTTAACGAAAGAGCGTTGCAAGCCGGCGGTGCCGCTTGCTGGTAAGTATCGTCTCGTTGATATTCCGATTAGCAATTGCCTGAATGCGGGGATGAATCAGATTTACGTTTTGACGCAATTTAATACCGCGTCGCTGCATCGCCACATTCAAGAGTCGTATAAATTCGATTCCTTTGGTGGTGGCTGTGTGGATATTTTATCCGCGGAGCAAACTGATACGAGTGACGGTTGGTATCAAGGCACCGCCGATGCAGTGCGCCAGAACATGAATCACTTCGGCGGCACGGGGGAGGACGATCTGTATGTGATTCTTTCGGGTGATCAACTGTACCGCATGGACCTTGTCGATGTCGTGCGTGAGCATGATGCGTCGGGTGCTGCGGTGACGATCACGGCGAAACCGCTCGGTCTGGATGAGGCCGAGGGCTTGGGCTTAATGCGCATCGATGAGAATCTTGAAATCACTGAGTTTGTTGAAAAGCCAACTGATCCAAAGGTGATCCAAGGCCTCGCTGTCGGTGAGAGCGTGCGTAACAAGATGCATGATCCGGGCGCGAAGGACTACTGCCTCGCATCAATGGGTATTTACGTGTTCAACGCGAAGACATTGGTCGAAGCGCTGGCGACCGATTCGACAGACTTTGGTAAGGAAATCATCCCCGGGTTGCTCGGTAAGGAGAAGATGTGCAGTTACGTATTCGATGAGTACTGGGAAGATATCGGAACCGTTAAGGCGTTTTTCGATACTAACCTGAGTCTTACCGACGAAGTTCCTCCGTTTAATTTCTTTGATGAAGATGCCAAGATTTACACACGTGCCCGGCTCTTGCCCGCCTCTAAGCTAAATTCCTGTAAGATGAATCGAGTGGTGGTGGCGGATGGCTGTATCGTGACAAATGGCTGCTTGGATCGTTGTTCATTGGGGGTGCGCTCGGTGGTGCATAGCGGCGCGAATTTGAAAGATGTTGTGATGCTGGGGGCCGATTCTTATGAGACGGTCGAAGATCTGCGGGAGAATGTCGTCTTGGGCCGTCCAGCAATGGGTGTCGGCCCTGGTAGCGTGGTGAAGCATGCGATCTTGGATAAGAATGTCCGGATTGGTAGCAATGTGGTGCTCGATCCTGCTGGTCTGCCTGATCATTTCGGCGAGGGTATCGATCTCGCGATTCGAGATGGGGTGCTGGTCGTTTGTAAGAATACCATCGTGCCAGATGGCTTTGTTCTCGGGGGTTAACTTGTAGTCGCCAGTTACATTTTTATTACTAAGCCGCGATTCGTCAGAATCGCGGCTTTTGCATTGCTATTTTTAACGTCTATTTGCATAGTTTTAATTGGGAGGAGTGAACCTTTTTTGTTAAGCTCAAGCTCAAGCTCAATTGATCATGAAAAATCTACTTATTTGCACGGATGGCTCAAATTATTCTCAAGAGTGTTGTCGATATGCCGCATGGTTTGCCAAGCAGATGGCAGCCAAAGTCGAAGTCCTGTATGTGACGGATCTGCGGCAGTTTGAGATCCCTGCCGTTGCCGATCTCAGTGGCAGTCTAGGGATTCAACCATACGAGGGAATGATCGCCCAGCTTCAAGAGGTCGAAGCGCAGAAGGCGAAGTTTGTCGAACAGTCCGCGATGGCGATTTTTGAGGATGAAGGGGTGTTGGAGCACACCACGTTTTATCATGAGACGGGAATGCTGGTCGATGCGATTAAGGACTACGCCGAGCGTGCGGACATGATTCTGCTTGGTAAGCGAGGGGAGAATGCCAATTTCGCGACCGAGCATTTAGGTTCAATGTTAGAGCGTGTCGTGCGTGCTTCGACTAAGCCATGCCTAGTGACTTCGCGCGAGTTTAGGCCGATTTATCATGTCGCAATTGCTTACGATGGCGGAGTCAGTTGCCAGCGGGCACTTGAATTTATGGCGCAGTCCGAGCGGTTTCGCGCCTTTGATATACACGTAGTGACCGCCGCCGAAAGTCATAAGGAAGATCAAGCCGCCGCGCATCTCGCTGAAGCAGAACGGATGATGAATGCGTCCGGGCTCTATCCTGCCTGCCAAGTGCTGAATGGTGAGGCGGAGACGGCGATTGCGGACTACGTGAAGAGCGCCAAAATCGACTTGTTGGTAGCAGGTGCTTATGGGCACAGTCGTATTCGAAAGTTGCTGATTGGTAGCACGACCACCGAATTATTGCGGCGCTGCCATGTGTCAGTGCTCTGCTTCCGCTAAGCCTCAGTTGCCAGCTTGCGGCGTGCGATGCGAATGATCGCTGCGCCGGCAATGATCATGAAGATCGAGTAGAACTGCCCGCGGCTGAGCCCCATAATCAGTGCAGCGTCTGGCTCGCGGAAGAGTTCGCCAACAATGCGGACGATGCCGTAGCCGATCAGGAATTCGCCGCCGAGCTGCCCAGCGGGAGGATTGGTGCGCCAGAAGCGCCATTGAGCGTAGGCGCAGAGTAGTGCGCCTTCGAGGACTGCGGCATAGAGCTGCGATGGGTGCCGCGGCTCCGGGGTGAAAATGTGCAGCGCCGCATTATAGGCCATGGGACTGTCGGGAAAGACCACTGCCCAGCGCATCTCAGTAACGCGCCCCCAAAGTTCGCCATTAATAAAGTTGGCGATTCGGCCGAAGCATAGGCCTAGCGGCGCAAGAGTAACGATGACGTCGCCGAGCTTGAAAAAGCTGTAATGGTATTTTTTGGCGAACCAAGCGAGTGCAAGCAGTACGCCGAGAAAACCGCCATGGCTGGCCATGCCCCCTTGGTTTACCTTCAGGACTAACAATGGATTCTGCAAAAACGCCTCCAAATCGTACAATAGCATGTAGCCGAGGCGACCGCCGGCGATGACTCCGAGTATCACTGCAGTCATTAAGGTCGCGCGGGCGTCTGCATTGATGGCGAACTTGCCGCGGGCGTCATACGCGCGCAGCAGTCCCCACGCTGCTAGAAATCCCAGCAAATAGGCGAGCCCGTAATAGCGGATACCATCTAGCCCGAGTGGGTTCTCAGGAAAACGTATAAGAAAGGGGCTGAGGTCGTGCACCCAGTAGCTGCTAGTCGTGGCCATAGTTACATTGATATAGATGCTGCGCCACGGAGAGCAAGCACAGCGATTTTTATCGGTCTGATTATTTTCTGGCTTTGACTTTTCCCTGTGTGCTTGAATCTTCAAATAACTTATGATCAAGCAATTCCGCGTGGCTCTCGCGATTCTGTCAGGAGCCCTTCTAGTTAATACACCCTTATCCGCGCAATCTGATAACTTGCGCGTCTCTGTTGCCAACTTGAGCCAAGATGTGAATCTGCTCGCGCAGCAGCTCAAATCACTGCGCCTTGAAATGGAGGATATGCGCCGAGAGAACGCTAAGCTGCGGGCGCAAGTCGCGGCAGCTACTTCGAATCGTGACACGCAGTCGCGAATTTCCAGTCTCTCGGGAGCGATTGAATCGCTCCGCCGAGAATATCGCCAAGCCGATGAATCGCAGAAAAAACAAATCATCAACGAGGTGTCTCGCCAGATAAATGCACTGGGTAAAGAGACCCAATCCGCGATCAATTCAGTGGCAAATGCTGTGCGCAGCACGCCCAATGTTGCGGCGCCAGTTCATTTCTCAGAAGACTATCCACAGACGGGCAAGCCATATGTCGTGCGTAGCGGCGATACGCTTAGCGCGATCGCTCGGCAGCATGGCTCAACTGTAAAGCATATTCAGAATGCCAACAAGATTGTGAATCCGGCCAAGGATTTACGTGTTGGCGAAACGATTTTCATCCCCATCGCTCAATAATTATGGCAAGTACTAAAAGCAGACTCGGTCGCGGCCTCGGCGGCCTCATTTCTGGCACCACTGGTGCCACCGCTAAGCAGGCGGCACCAAAGAAAGCCGCTGCGCCGGCAAGGAAAGCAACTGGCAAGCGGGCGGCACCTGCAGTGCTAGCATCAGCTGCGGTGGCCTCGCTCGGCTATCGTGAGATCCCGATTAAGAATCTAGTGGCCAATCCTTATCAGCCACGCCGCGAGATCGACTCGAAGCATGTCGAAGAGCTCGCCAAGAGTATTCAATCAGAAGGTCTGCTCCAGCCGATCGTGGTGCGCATGCAGGGCAAGCAGTTTGAGCTGATTGCCGGCGAGCGGCGTCTGCGCGCGTTTGAGTATTTAAACAAAAAAACTGTGCCGGCGCGCGTAATCGAAGCGAGCGATGCGTCGTCGGCGACTCTGGCATTGATTGAGAATTTACAACGCGAGAATCTCAATCCAATTGACGAGGCCTTGGGCTATGCGAGTCTTGTGCGTGATTTTGATTTGACCCAAGAAGCGGTGGCCGAGCGTGTCGGCAAGGGGCGTGCGTCGATTGCCAATGCGCTACGTTTGCTTTCTTTGGGCACCGAGATTCAGGGCTTTTTGAGTCGTCGCCTGATTTCGACCGGGCATGCCAAGGTGCTGCTGGGCTTGCAAAGTGAGGAGCATCGTAAGTTACTCGCGCGGCGTATTATTGAAACGGGTATGAGTGTTCGCGAGGCAGAGCAACAAGTGCGCCGTTTAAAGGAAAGCACTGGTAGTTCTAAGAAGGCGAAGGCCAAATCGGCTGAGGCCGAAGCGACCGTCATCCGTGACTTGGAGAAGCGGATCGGCGAGCACTTTAATACCCGTTGTATGCTCAAGCACGGGGCGAAAAAAGGTAAGTTGACGATCGAATATTTCGGCAACGAAGACCTCGACCGCATTCTCGAAAAGCTGGGTGTTAACGGCTAGCCGTGCACTATTGTAATCAAGTCCGGGCTGGCCTCAGTTGGCTCGAGCATCTCAAGTAGTGTCCCGTCTAGGCACAACCGTCTATCGATTGCGACGGTGACGAAGCCAGCATTTAGCGCGATGCATGCTGCGGGCATGCGGAAGTGACCGGCTGGGCTCGGCTATCCTTGTGTTCTTTGGGCAATTGGATGGTAAGGGTCGTGCCTGAGCTGCTGGTTGCGAACATAATATTGCCGAGGTGTGCGTCGACGATGGAGCGAACGATTGCGGTGCCCAGACCGGTGCCTCCGCTCTTATCCAAGGTAACGAAAGGTTCAAAAAAGCGACTTTGGATTTTGTCGGGGATGCCAGGGCCGTTGTCGCAGACCGAGAGGTAGATGGTGTCTCCCTTGTCGATTGCTGTGATGACGATGGTTCCAGGCTTTTCGGCTTGGTGAATCGCATCGATCGCATTGCCGACGAGATTTTGTAGCACACGTAGTAGTTTGCTGGCGTCCCCTTGCAAAGAGACGTTGTTCGGGTGCATCTCGACGGTGACGCCTTCATCCTGAAAGAACGGTGCATTCAGTTCGCGAAAATCCTCAAATAGCTGTGCCATTGTAATCTGCGCGATTTCGATCTCGCCTCCGCCTCGGGCAAAGGCTGCGAGGTCATTGGCCATGTCTAACATGCGGCGGATTTGTGCTTCGATGTCGGTGCAAATTTTTGCAGTCGTGGGATCGTTTTTGCCGTGGCGCTGTTGGATGATGTGTGAGCCGAGGCTGATGATGGAAAAGGGGTTTTTGAAATCGTGCAGGATTGACGAAATCATCGTGCCGACCAGCGAGAGCTTCTCTTTGCGGGTGACCTCCTCCATGTAGCGGGAGGTGGTACTTTTGAGGTGTTTAATTACGCTATCGAGGATTTGTTTCTGCGGCGCGGCATCCTCGATGATCTTTTTGACGATGTTCTCGGGGATGCGACCAACGATGCAGTCGGATTTAGCGCAGGCATTAAGTGCGCGTTGCTCACCGGTAAATACGCCGACTTCGCCGAAGAAGCTGCCTTCGCCAGATGTGCTCACCGATTGATTTGGACCGTCAGGCCTGACTTTGGTGAACGCGACGAGGCCTTCTAGAATTATATACAGCGCATCGGATCGGCTACCTTCTCGGAAGATGGTATCGCCCTGCTGTAGTTTTAGGAGCTCGACTTGACTGAGGATAGCATCGCGTCGTCCTTCGGGGATACTTTGGATGAAGGGGTGTTTCTCTAGTTTCATGGCGCAGTCTCGGTGGTCGGTTGAGCTGTTTCGACCTGCTGTGAGCGTAGGTTGAAAATCAAGATAGTTGAGGCGATTGCTAAAAGCAGTAGCACAATGCCGGCTAAAATGCCAGATGGAGTGGGGTGTTTCATTTACGTTGAGATGGACGGTAGGGTCTAGTGAGTGATATTCAATACTGATCTCTGTGCCTTATTATGAAAGACGGTTGCGGTAATCTTCGTAGCCGAATGTGCGCACGACTTGAAGCCCTGATGCTTCGCTATATAAGCTGATAGCTGGTAAGGGCACGCCGTTAAAGGTCGAATTCTTGACCATGGTGTAATGGGACATGTCTAAAAAGGTGATGCGCTGGCCGATTTGTAGCGGTTCGGAGAAGGAGTAGTCGCCGATCACGTCGCCCGCTAGGCAGGACATGCCGCCGAGGCGGTAGGTGTATGGCTGCATGCCCGCTTGATCGGCATCGAGTATATTAGGGCGGTAGGGCATTTCTAGCACGTCTGGCATGTGGCAAGTGGCCGAGGTGTCGAGGATGGCGATCTGCTGGTCGCCTGCTTCGATGAGGTCAAGTACGGTGGTGACGAGCACGCCGGTGTGGAGCGCTACGGCTTCGCCTGGCTCTAGGTAGACGTCGACGTCGTAGCGCTCGCGGAAGCGTTGAACTGTGCGGCACAACCGATCAATGTCGTAACCGGGCCGAGTGATGTGGTGACCGCCGCCGAAATTGAGCCATTTGAGTCCAGGGATGAGGTCGCCGAATTTTGCTTCAAATGCGTCAGCGGTATATTCGAGCGCATCGGCGTCTTGCTCGCAGAGTGCGTGGAAGTGGAGCCCGTCGAGTTGATTGAGTGGATTATTCGGGATTTTTGAGAGTGCGTTGTCGAGTGCGGCGCGGGTGGTGCCGAGCCGGGATGCGGGCGAACAGGGGTCGTAAAGCTGTGTTTCGACTGCGGAGTATTCGGGGTTCACTCGCAGGCCTAGCTCTGGGCGATTGTCGTTGGGGAGTTGCGCAATACCTCTGGCGAGTTGCTGGGCAGAGTTGAATACGAGGCTGTGTGCAAAACGACTGAGCTGTTGCAGCTCTGCATCCTTGTAGCCAGTGGAATAGACATGCACTTCCTTGCCGAATAGCTCGTGGGCCAGCAGTGCCTCATGGAGGCCGCTGGATGTCGTGCCGCTGAGGTAGCGATTGATGAGTGGGAAGGTGCTGTGGCACGCGAAGCCCTTCAGCGCGAGTAGGACCTTTGCTCCGGAACGCTCAGCAACAGATTGGAGCAGTTGACAGTTCGCTTCAAGCTGGTCCAGATGGACGATATAGCTAGGCGAGGGGGCCTGCTCGAACGGAATTGAGCGAAGCGCGGCGAGGCGTTCGGTAGTCAGGGGAGGTGTCGGATCTTGTGCCATGCGTAGTTTAGCATTGTAAAAATGCAGATTGAGGCTTTTTGCGAGCTGTTTTTACGCGTCGACTTCGTGCGCTGGCGGTGTATTTTACCGTATTGAAAAAAATGCCGAAACTTTAGGTTGCTTTTCCGAGCCCCTATTTTATTGTGCGCGGTTTTCTAATAGCAAGAGCCTCCATGCGGGGGGCGCATTTCATCTCATTTTACAGACAATGAAACAGTACAAACTCAACATCATCAACCGCGAACATACGGGCCGTGGCGTCGCACGCCGCCTCCGTGCTGAAGGTAACATTCCTGCCTGCGTATACAGCAAAGGCAATTCACGCTCAATTTCGCTCTCGGTAGTGGAGTTTCGTGATCTTAAACGCTCGATCGGCGGCGGTGCTGCTCTGATCGAATTAGTTGATGAGAAGGGCGAGATCGCTCTGACCAGTATCCAAGAGATCCAGCGCGATACGTTGAAGAACTGCATCAATCACATCGACTTCCTTGAAGTTGCACGTGGTGAGAGCTTTGTGGCTCACGTGCCAGTTCACCTTATCGGTGAAGCGGACGCGCTTGGTGTCAAAAACGATGGTGGTATGATTGACCACAAGTCACACGAAGTTGAAATTCGTTGCCGTCCATCCAAGCTTCCAGACCACATTGAAGTGGACGTGAAAGATCTTGAAGTTGGCGGTGCTATTCACATCAGCGACCTTCCTGTGGTTGACGGTGTTGAATACCTCGGCAATCCGATCCAAGTGATCGTGTCTTGTCAGCCTCCAACAGTCGCTATTGAGGAGACTGTAGTGGTCGAAGAAGTGGCTGCTGATGAAGTGCCTGCTTCCAAGGTCAAGGACGACGGCGCTGCTGAAGGCGACGGCGCTAAATAATCTTTTTTCGAGAGAAACGTTTTCGATTCTCTCTTTGTTCTTTCCAAAATGTCCATAGCGGTCATTGCCGGCCTCGGAAATCCGGGCTCTAAATACCGCAACACTCGGCACAATATTGGCTTTGCTCTGGTTGAGAAACTGGCAGCGAAGCTGGGTGCTGAGTGGAAGACGGAAGCCCGTTTCGAAGCGGAAATCGCAACTGTGTCCTATGAAGAGCGTAAGCTCTTGCTGGTGAAGCCTCAATGCTTCATGAATGCCAGCGGACGGTCACTAGGTGCGATTCTTCGCTATCGAAAGCTCCCGGCCTCATCGCTTGTCGCCATTTACGACGACATTACTCTCGAACTTAGCAGGCCTAAGCTCAGTTTGGGTGGTAGCGCGGGTGGCCACAATGGGATTACCGATTTGCTCGCGCAGATTGGGGCAGGCTTTCTTCGCTATCGCATCGGAATCGGTGCGAAACCACACAAAGAGATGGACCTCGCAGATTACGTCCTGAGTAAATTCTCAAAGGACGAACAAAAACTTTTGGCTGATCGGAACCCTACTTATCTTGAGCATTTACAGCTCATCATTGACAAGGAGCCTGAGCACGCCATGAACTTCATCAACCAACGCACGGCACCATAGCATGAGCGCAACGACTACAAACAACTACAAAACTACTTTCATCCTCGACCTCCGCGAATCAGAAGACGATTCCGCTAAGCTCTTGGCTGACTTGACTGAAATTCTCGCTTCACTCGGTGGAACGGTCACTGACAGTGAAGATCTGGGTATGCGCGAATTCGCGCGTGCTGCTGATCGTCGCTTCACTCAAGGCCACAGCCTCGAAGTCTACTTCGAAGGTCCAGGCACAGTGCCTGCTCAACTCCAAGAGAAGCTTCGTCTCGACAAGCGCGTCAATCGCATCTTCGTTCAGTCAGTCTAGTTCGATTGCTTGTTAGTATCCTCTCGCCCTTACAACTGAAACGCCATGGCCTCATTTAATAAAGTCATCCTGATGGGAAATCTGACCCGCGACCCTGAGTTGCGTGTGACGGCTGGCGGTGTTTCAATCTGTAAAATTGGTCTCGCTGTGAATCGTGTCTATTCCACCAAAGATGGTGAGCGTCGCGAGGAAGTCACTTATGTCGATATCGACGCATTTGGTAAGCAGGCCGAAGTGATCAACAAATACATGCGCAAAGGTCGTCCTCTTTTTGTGGAAGGCCGTTTGAAGTTTGATCAATGGGAGTCCGAGGGGCAAAAGCGCAGTAAGCTTGGCGTCATCTTGGACAAATTCGAGTTCATCGGTGGTCGCGAAGATAGCGACGGTGGTCAATCCGGTGGTTACGACAAGAGTTCGCCTCCAGCGCGAACAGCTCCAGCGACCGAAGCTTCGGCGTCGGCCGAAGCTCCGGCTCCAGCTGCCGCAGCCACAACCAACTTCTCCAATGATAACGACACGCTTGATGAGGACGTGCCGTTTTAAACATTCTTTCTCCTCTTTATATCACAGTTTAAATTATACGTATCATGGCTAACTCTGAAGTTCTCCTCCTCCAACCCATCAAAGGCCTCGGCGCCGAGGGTGACACAGTAACAGTGCGTGCAGGTTATGCGCGCAACTTCTTGCTTCCACGCAAGCAAGCTTTGCCTATCACTCAGGCAAACAAGAAGCATGTGGAATCGCTGCTCAAAGCACGCGAAGCACGTGAGCAGAAAGAGTTCGAATCAGCACGCGCACTTGGCGAGCAGATCGAGAAGACCAGCATCGCAATCGCCGTGAAGACTGGCGAAGGCGGCAAGATGTTCGGTGCTGTGACTGCCAATGATTTGATCGAGCGCCTCAAGGAAGAGGGCATCGAGCTGGTGAAGAAGCAACTCGGTTTGGCTCAGCCAATCAAGGATCTCGGGTCACACACGGCTAAAATCAAGCTACACGCTGATGTTGAAATTGAGCTGAAGTTCGAAGTGGTTTCTGAGAATCCGATCGAAGAAGCAGCGACTGAAGACGCTTCTGACGAAGACCAAGATTAAGCCACTCAGTGCGGTCGATTAGCCACTAGTTCGTCCCATGCCGCCTGAATCAACGAATTCTTCTTACGGTCGTAATAAAAGCGACCGTAAGTTTCGTGATAGCCGTAAGCCGCAAGAAGCGTCTGATGGCATTCGCGTGCAACCGCATAATGTGGAGGCCGAAGAAGGCCTGCTGGCTGCCTGCTTGATTGACGGCGGTCGCGAAATTCTGACCGAGTGTATTGAAGCGAAGCTGACACCGGACTATTTCTTTAAGACCTCTCACCAAGAGCTCTTTCGAGCGCTGCTCTCTTTGTATGAGACTGGTGACCCGATCGACGAGATTCTCCTATTGGACTATCTGCGTAAGAACGGCATGGAAGAGGAGGTCGGCGGTATTGCCGCGATCTATGCGATTCAAAATCGAATCGAGACCCCAGCCCACGCACGCTTCTTCACGCGAATTGTTCACGAGAAGTATCTGCTGCGTCGCTTGATCCGTACCTCTCGCGAGACGATCGAGGCTTGTTATGAGCAGCAGGAGGATATGTCCACCTTCATCGAAAAGATTGAGCAGGACATTTTTGACATTAGCAGTGGCCGCGTTACCGAAGGTGCGACGCCGATTCGTGAGGCAGTGGATGGGGCAGTTTCTAACATTCAAGCGCTGTTAAGTGGTAAGGATGATATTAGCGGTGTGCTATCTGGCTTTCGCGATTTGGATGGTATGACGTATGGTTTTCATCCTGGTCAAATGATCGTGTTGGCGGCTCGTCCTTCGGTGGGTAAGACCTCTCTGGCGATGAATTTTGCCGAGCACGCGATGTTGCCTGCGGAAGGCCGTAAGCCCTCGGGGGTGCTGGTCTTTAGTTTGGAAATGACCTCTGAAGATTTGGCGATGCGTCTGATTTGCTGTCGCTCACGCGTCGACATGAAGCGTATTCGCGATCGTGTCGCCTCGAAGGGGGACATGGAGGACATTGTTACCACGGCGAAAGAGCTGAAGAGCTCACCATTGTGGATCGATGATAATGCCAGCTCAACTATTTTAGATATCCGTGCGAAAGCGCGCCGGCTTCATACCAAGAGCCCACTAGGCCTAGTGGTGGTCGACTACTTACAATTGATTCGAGGCTCTGACCCGCGCATGCCGCGTGAGCAGCAGATCGCGGATATTTCCCGTGGCATGAAAGGTATGGCCAAGGAGTTGGCCATTCCAGTCGTAGTGCTCAGTCAGCTGAACCGTGAGTCAGAGAAGGAAAACCGTGATCCACGTATCTCTGATTTGCGTGAATCTGGATCGATCGAGCAGGATGCCGATGTGGTCTTGCTATTGCATCGTCCGAAGAAGCGTGACGACGATGACGAGGGGGTGCAGGATGGCGGCTTGCCCTCTGCTGAGGAGCACATCAAATTAATCATCGCGAAGCAACGTAATGGTCCGATCGGGGAGATCGATTTAACATTCGTTCGTCGCTACACTCGCTACGAAAATTTTCATCGCTAGTCCTTCGATCATATTTTGAGATACCCACCTATGTTATTTATTAAGACTTTTTTGTGTGCCGCGATTTACTGCACCGCCTTTTTTAGTTTTACATCCCTCACTGCCCAGGAATACCCGAAGGTAAATGAAGTGCGAGTCGAGTTCGATGGCTTTAAGTCTGTGAGTGAGGAGTTCGTGTTCAGCAATGTCCAGTTGCGCAGGGGCATGAATTATAATACGGCGTTGGTTGATCAGTCGATTCGCACGCTATATGGCACTGGCCATTTCGAGTTCGTCGAAGTGAAAGTCGAGAATTCAGACGATGGTTCTGTGGATGTGATCTTCGAGGTGATCCCCAAGTACACGATCGAGCGTATTACTTATTCAGGTAATCAGAAATATAAAGAAGGTCGCTTGTCCTCAAAGGCAGAACTGGAGGCGGGCGTGCCGTTGGATGAATATCAAGTCAGCGAAGCTGCTGACAAGGTTGAGGCCTACTATGTGAAGAAGGGCTACCCTGATGTGACGGTGGATTATCGCATTCAACGCAATGAAGCTACTGGCTATGCGGTTGTGCTGTTTGATATCGATGAAGGCTCGAATGTTAAAATCAAAGGCCTGCTGTTCGAGGGGAATTCGGTCATCGAGGATAAGGAATTGGCTGAGGTGCTTGAGACGCAGCAGACCGATTGGCTGTCGTGGCTCACTGGATCTGGCCGTTTTGATGAAGTTAAGTTTAAGGAAGACCTCGAGTTGTTACGTATCTATTACCGCAACCAAGGTTATTTGGATGTCGTTATCGATGCGGACGATGTCGTGCTCGACTTTAAGGCCGATGAGCAGCTCTACATCACCATCCCTGTAACAGAAGGAGAGTTATACACTGTCGGAAAACTATCGATCGACAATGCCACGATTTTTACCACCAGTGAGTTGCTTGGAGCGGTCGAGACTGCCAGTAACGATCCGTTTTCTCCTGAAAAAGTTGATGCAGCGGCGTCGGCTGTTCGTGAGTATTACACATCGCGAGGTTATTTGGATGCGGGCGTGCGTGCCGAGCGCGTGCCAAACATGAATACGCGTGCGATTGACGTGATCTTTCGTGTCCGCGAGAGCGAGAAATTCTATGTCGAATCGATTAAGGTGGAGGGTAATACAATCACCAAGACTCGTGTGATCATTCGTGAGTTGGCCTTGCGCCCTGGCGATGTCTTTGACTTGAAGCGCATGGCAACCAGCGAGAACCGTTTGCGCAATACTCGCTACTTTGGTGATGTACGCATGAACCCTGAGGCGACGAATGTCCCCGGGCGTCGTGATCTAAGTGTCACCGTCAGCGAAGGTCGCACGGGTAACTTCACCTTCGGTGCCGGCTTCGGTTCGGTTGAGAGCGCGGTGGTTTATTTCGAGCTGACGCAGGGGAATTTTGACTTGTTTAACTATCGCTCTGGATTCCGTGGAGATGGTCAGAAATTCCGCTTTCGTGCGTCCTTGGGCAGCACCAGTAATGAGGTCTTAATTGCTTTTGAGGAGCCGTGGTTGTTCGAGCAACGTTTGGCTTTTGGGGTCGAGCTGTTCCGTACTGAGTCGGACTATAACAGTAGTGATTATAATGAGCTGCGCACTGGCTTTGAACTCTACCTGCGCCGTCGTCTGTTCGAGTTGGTCGAAGCACGTATGTCTTATCGCTTTGAAATGGTTGAAATTTTCGATGTGGATTTTGGGCCTGACCTGAGTGGCGATAATTCGGACGGTTCACGTCCAAACGACGGTATCGCTGATGTCTATCAAGCTGCCGATGGTGAGACCGATGTCGTGTCGAAGATCGGCTTATCGCTGCTTCGCGACACTCGAAATTCACTGATGTTCACGCGTAGTGGTAATCGCACCACGCTCTCCTCTGAGCTGGCTGGGATTGGTGGTGATGTGAATTATCTCAAGCTAGAGGCGCGCACGGCACAATTTATCCCAACCTTTGATAAGTACGACCAAACGCTCTCTATTATTGGCCGTATAGGCACCGCTTCGCCGTATGGGGATAGCGAGGATGTGCCGTTTTATGACCGTTTCTACCTAGGTGGTCCTGATAGTTTACGTGGTTTCGAGCACCGTGACGTTGGCCCTCGCGACTCAGATGACGACGAAGAAGCCGTTGGCGGAAACTCCTATGGGATGCTTTCTTTTGAATATGGTTTCCGGCTTGCGGAACCTTTAGGGCTAGTTGCTTTCTATGATTGGGGCTTTGTTAATGAGTCTGATTATGATTTTAGTCCTTCAGGTTATGCTTCAAATTGGGGTATCGGTGCGCGTATCATCTTGATGGGCTCTCCACTGAAGCTCGATCTAGGTTTTCCACTCACAGTCCCTGATAACGCTGAAGACAACGGCGCACAGTTTAACTTTTCTTTTGGCACACGCTTCTAGTGGTGCTTGCATTCTCACATTAAAACCCTCAGCTATATATCTATGAAAAAAATAACTATTCTATTTCTTGCGTCTATCTTCTGTGCAGTCGGCCTCTTCGCTCAGAAAACTCCAGTCGTCGCTACGGTCAACGTGCAGCGTATCTTGAATGATTACACCGCTTTCCAAGCAGCAGTCGAGAAGGTCAAAGGCTCTGTTGGTCCGGTTGAGGAGGAGATGAAGAAAATGCAGGCTAATATCGAATCGATCGTGACAACAGGTCGCGAGGCTGAAGCAAAGGTAAAAAACCCAGCACTGGGTGACGAGGCAAAGGCTGAAGCACAAGCAGAGATCGCGGGTCTTCAAGCTCAGCTCCAAGCCGCTCAGGTCGAGTTGCAGCAGTTCCGCCAACAGGCACAGCAGCTCGCTCAGCAAGGGCAAAAAGAAGAGTTAGCGCCACTGCAGCAGAAGGCTGTGGAAGCAGTGAAGCAGGTCGCTATGGACAAGGGCATCGACTTGGTGATGCCGATCAATACTGTGGTCTTTGCCGCGGAGGATCTTGAGATCTCCGACGCGGTCATCGCGGTCTTGAACGCTAGCGAATAAATTCGTTAAAATTTCAATTTTCAAAAACCCTGTTCTCGCTAAGGACAGGGTTTTTTGTTTTCTCTTTAATATGTCATTTGCATACACCACTCAACGTATCTTGGAAATCGTCGGTGACGACGCGGAATTTTCTGGTGAATATATAGGTGAAATCGCTGGTATCGCCTCTCTCGCGGAAGCGATGGCAGGCGACTTGTCCTTTTTGGGTAACCCCAAGTATCGTGATGCTGTCGCGTCCTCGGCTGCGTCGGTACTGCTCCTGCCGCGTGATTATACGGAAACACCGAAGGCGGGGCAGCTACACATCAAGCTGGATAATCCATCGTATGCGCTCGCGCTGTTGTGTCGCGACATGGAGAAAAGCTTACAGCCGCTCCCTGCGCCTGGCGTGCATCCGACTGCTTTTATTGATGTGGATGCCATTGTCTCGCCTGCCGCATCTATTGGTCCGTTTTGCTGTATCGGCAAAGGCGCAGTCGTTGGTGCTGCAGTGCTCGAAGCACACGTCTGCGTCGGTAAATATGCCAACGTGGGGGATGAGTCGCATCTGTTCTCGCAGGTGGTCATCGGGGATTACTGTGTCATCGGGGAGCGTAATCGGCTCCACCCCGGCTGTGTCATTGGCTCCGATGGCTATGGCTACGAATTTATCGACGGCGCGCATCAGCGTGTGCCCCAGATTGGAAATGTCGTGACGGAGGCAGATGTCGATGTCGGTGCGAATACCGCGATCGATCGCGCCCGCTTTGGGTCGACGGTGATTGGTGCTGGCACTAAGCTCGATAATCAGGTGCAAGTCGCCCATAATGTGCGCATTGGTAAGCACTGCTTAATCATTGGGCAATCTGGGATCAGTGGAAGCACGGAGCTGGGTGACGGTGTCGTGTTGGCAGGCCAGGCAGGCGTGGCAGGCCATTTAAAGATCGGGGATGGTGCGATGATTGCGGGTGGAGCTGGTGTCCCACATTCACTTGAGCCGAATGCAAAGGTGCGTGGCCCGACTGGAGAGCCTATGATGCTCTATAATCGTATCATGGTTTTACAGCGCCGTCTGCCTGATCTTTTTAAAAGATTCGATAAATTAGAGAAAAGAGTCGAATCTCTGCCTGAACGTGCCACAAGTGAATAATTGATATGAAAGAAAACTCACTGAAAATCTTCTGCGGGAATTCCAACCCGAAACTAGCCAAAGATATTTGCGATTATTTGGACGTGCCTCTCGGCGATGCGACGGTCAAGAGTTTCCCCGATGGGGAGAGCTTCGTTCAAATTAATGAGAACATCCGTGGTGCGGATATTTTTATTATCCAGTCCACTTGTAATCCGGCTAATCAGTATCTGATGGAGCTCTTCATCATGATTGACGCGGCTCGCCGTGCGTCGGCGCGTAGCATCACTGCAGTGATTCCTTTTTACGGATATGCCCGTCAGGATCGTAAGGATCAACCACGTGTGCCGATTACTTCCAAGCTGGTTGCCAACCTCCTAGTCTCCGCGGGGGCGACACGGGTATTGACGGTCGATCTCCACGCTCAGCAGATTCAGGGCTTCTTCGATATCCCCGTCGATCATCTTTACGCATCGCCGGTTCTGTTCGAGTATTTGAAGGATATCGATACCAGTAACTTGACGCTCTTCTCGCCCGACGTGGGGGGTATGAAGATGGCATCCGCGTATGCGGGTATGCTCGATGTGCCACTTGGCTTTATCGCGAAACGTCGAACTTCGGCCGAGACCGTTGAAGCGGTTTCAATGGTGGGTGATGTGGACGGGCGCGACATTCTTCTGATCGATGATATGACGGAGACTGCGGGCACTTTGTGTGCGGCTGCCGAGTTGCTCAAAAAGAACGGCGCCAAGAGCGTGATGGCTGCGGTCAGTCACGGTGTGCTCAATGACATGGGCTATGAGCGTATTGCCAATGGTCTGCTCGACCGTTTGATTACGACGGATACGACTCCAGTGGAACAGCGTGATGGTGTGCCGATTACAGTCCTCAGTGTTGCGGCATTGCTGGGTGAAGGTATCAAGCGCATTCACGATAACGCCAGTGTGACTGGACTCTTCAAAATTAAAGGATTTTAGTTTCTCTGAGTTGCAACACTCGCATCTGAGGGCTGCATTTAGACTGGCTCTGTTTGGAGCATCCACTTTGACTATTGAGCTATGAATGATTCCGAAGCAGCGCCACAAGCTTCTCCTGAAGAGGGAGACGTTGGCTTTGTCGAGTATCAGGATTTTGTTTCTCACGAACCGTTTCACTTCGAATCGGGCGGGACCATCCCTGAGCTGACTTTGCGTTATGAGACTTACGGGCATCTCAATGCGGCTAAGGATAATGCGATCCTCATTTGCCATGCGCTCAGTGGAAATCATCACTGTGCAGGGGTGCACAGTATCGATGAGCGTAAGTCGGGCTGGTGGAATTTTGCCGTCGGCCCAGGTAAGCCGTTTGATACGTCGCGCTATTTTGTTATTTGTTCGAACTCACTGGGTGGCTGTTCTGGCTCGTCTGGGCCGTATTCAATCAACCCAGAAACTGGCGAGCGCTATCGATTAGATTTTCCAAAATTGACCGTGCACGATATGGTCAAAGCGCAGAGCCTGTTACTCGATTCGTTGGGTGTGGATCGCTTACATGCCGTGGTTGGTGGAAGTATGGGCGGTATGCAAACACTGCAATGGGCGATTGATTTTCCGCATCGGGTGGGGCGTTATATCGCCATGGCTTGTTGTGCGCGCCACAACGCACAGGCAATCGCCTTTAACGATACCGGTCGCCAAGCCATCATGCGTGATCCGATTTGGGATAATGGTAATTACGACCCAGACCAACCGCCCGGGCATGGCCTCGCGGTGGCTCGGATGATGGCGCACATTACGTATCTCTCGGATGCCGGTATGGAAGCAAAGTTTGGCCGCAAGCGGCGTACTGAGGATGCTGGCAAGGAGCATTTCGACGTCGAATTTGAGGTCGAGAGCTACTTGCGCTATCAAGGCCAGAGCTTCGTTGGCCGCTTTGATGCCAATACCTACCTGTATTTGACCAAGGCACTGGATCGCTTCGATCTACACGGGCCAGTTTCCTTGGATGACACGCTTTCAACTGTCACAGCGCCTGGGCTGGTGGTTGGGTTTACATCGGATTGGCTTTATCCGCCGCAAGGTAATCGTGAAGTTGCAGAAGCACTGCTACGTCTCGGTAAGGATGCGACCTATGCAGAGCTGTCGATGGACTTTGGCCACGATTCGTTCCTCGTGCGTTCCCCCGAACTGTACGATTTGATCCGAACCTTTCTTGATCGGTAAATTACGCTATGACTCACAACAAAATGAGACGACAAGTTGATTTTCAAATCATCGCCCGTTGGGTGGATGAGGGCGATCGTGTGTTGGATCTCGGCTGTGGTAGAGGTGTCTTATTGGAGTATTTAAAGCAGAAGAAGTCAGTCTACGGCGTCGGTGTAGATATTAGCTTTGAGCGTATTCTAAGTTGTGTGAAGCGTGGCGTGCCGGCTTATCATGGTGATGTGCAAGCACTATTGGCGACTTTTGGTGACAACGCATTTGATCGCGTGATTTTCAGTCGATCAGTTGAGCTATTGGATGACCCCGATGCCATCTTGGCGGAAGGGTTGCGCGTCGGTAAGCGAGTGACGGTTGGCTTTGTAAATCACGGATTTTGGCTGAATCGGCTTAACTTTTTACTAAAAGGGCAGCGCACCGTCAATGAGGTGTATCCGCGGCAGTGGTATGAGACACTGCGCTCAAATCCATTTTCAGTGAGTGAGTTTGATGCTTTCTGTGCCGCTCGAGCAATCAACATCGAGAACCGCGTGTATCTCGGAGGGGATTGGAGTGATGAATGCAAGTGCCTGCCAAATTTATTTGCGGGGTATGCGATTTATGATCTTTCGATTTAGTTGAGAGGGGCGGCGTCTGTTAAGATGTTGATGAGGCAAACGACTCAAATTTGCCCGTAATCATGGGTGGGATCGATGTGTTTTAAACGATTCGATCGGATCGAGACTTGCCATGGCATAGACGGCTTGTTTTTTTCTGCCCTTGTCCAACGACACAACCTATGCCCAGGTGGTGGAATGGTAGACACTGGGGACTTAAAATCCCTTGCCAGTAATGGCGTGCCGGTTCGAGTCCGGCCCTGGGTATTCTCTGGTGGACTGCGCTTTATGCGTTATGTCTGCTGCGCTTTTAGAGCGCTTTTTTTGAAGGTGCACTAGTCGTGTACTAGTTTTTCTGCTTAAAGTACAAAATATGACTGCGCTAATTACTTAGCGGGCCCTCCGGAAATAGCCTCAGCTTTTCGTGCTGCTGATCGCTCCGCCACAGCGTCACGAGCCGATCGTAATGGATTCGCATTGGGGAAAGGTCACTGGTGTCGCGTCTTTTCGGTCGCCTCTATTCTGAGCGGCACAGCTTGGGCGGATTTTTCTGTAATCGCATGCCCTACGCGGGGAGGGGCGCTCTTGCCATTAGGCCCTAGGTTTCACGTCGGCCGAGATTGCTGCTTTAGCCCAAAAAAAGCCTGTAAATAATTGATATTCACAGGCTTTTATAAAAGTGGTAGACCGTCCGAGACTTGAACTCGGAACCAATTGATTAAAAGTCAACTGCTCTACCGATTGAGCTAACGATCCGCTTTAAAAGCGCAGGATCGAATGCATCTAGCAGTGGCTTGTCAAGTATAGGAATTTTTTTTATTGAACGAATTTAATGGGAACAAATCTAAGCTCTTAAGGATCTATCCTACATGAACCCCACTATGAGAGTAAAAAGCGAAGCCGCATGCCAAGACGATCTTTTGATCGAGCGTATTAAAAATGGTGATCATGCTGCGTATGACGATATGGTCGCGCGCCATTGGGATCGTATTTTTGGCCGTGTACATCATTTATTGAAGAATCAGCAGGATGCTGAAGAAGTCACACAAGACGCGTTTATTCGTGCGCACCGCGGATTAGACAAGTTTCGCGGTGATGCCTCTTTTTCGACTTGGCTCTATCAAATTGCCACGAATTTAGCCCACAATCGTTACTGGTACTGGTTTCGGCGTAAGCGCGACTACTCTGTCTCGCTGGATCAACCGCTCAGTGCAAATGGCGATCTCACATTGGAAAGTGTAATGCCTAGCGAGGGTGAGACGCCTGCAGAGGCTGCAGTCACTCAAGAATTTGTGCAGCGTGTGTCTGAGTGCATGAATCGGCTCGGTGAGAAGCATCGCGAAGTGCTGACTTTACGCAATGTGCAGAATTTGACCTACGCGGAGATTTCGCAGACGCTTGAGATTAGTGTCGGCACGGTAAAAAGTCGTATTGCACGGGCTCGGGAGTGCTTGCGTGATTTAATCGGCAGCGATTTTTCATGAAGGAACCAAAATTTACAGAGCTAGTAAATTTGTATTTCGACCGAGAGATCTCTTCGGTCGAGATCGAATTACTGCGCGAGGAGCTCGCGGTTTGTCCTGCTCGAAAGGCTGAGCTTGAGTCGCGTTATCGCTTACATCAAGCGATGCGTATCGCCGTAGCTCCGGAAGCTTTGAAGGTGGCTGAATTGCGCGTTTTAACGGCGAAGAAGACCTCCCAAGCCGGTCGTTTAACGGCGTGGATTCTTGGCCTCGGCATCGCTGCCTGTGTGAGTGCGGCCTTCGTTTTATTCAGACCTGTGATTCGAGAAGCATCGAGTGTGGCTTCGGCCGAAGAGCTGACCGAGATACTGCAGTCCGATATGAAACGCTTTGCGGCGACTCAAGATACTGGTGGATCACGCCGTGGGAGTCTCGCCTCGCAGTTACGCTTAATGGGTCTCACCCCGGCACTTACGCCACTCAAGCCACAGCTCAGTACGGTCGACGTCGAGGCGCTACTTCAACGTGAAGCACGCCGGCAGCGTGAGATTGATCGCATCAATCAGTATCAGGCTTACTCGGCGATGCCAGAGCAGCGCTTGTTCCAGCCATTGCCGCAAGCCGCTCGCGAATTGCAGTCACCGCAGCGACGGCCTGTTGTGTTTCAAAGCTCTTTGGCTAGCTTTTAGTCAGCGCGTTTCATTCTCCTTTTGGGAGGGAAACGCTCCGTCGTTTCCATTGTGCGCGGCAGGTGCATGGAAACGACGGAGCGTTTCCCTCCAGGTTGGCGACATGCTTTACGACAGTGCTTGTTTGACGAGCGCTTCGACACTCGTATTCGCCGGCAGTTGACTGGAGGCCTTGCGCACGAATTTGTCGGCATCGGCAGGCTTGTAGCCTAGAATAATAAGACTGCTGACTGCATCTTGATAGGCGCTCGGGCTTGCACTGCTGGTGCTGCCTGTTGCATCGGCGGTCGTGGCTGCCGCGCTGAGGCTGACTTTGTCTTTGAGCTCAATGACTAGCCGTTCGGCTGTTTTCTTGCCAATACCAGGGCATTTTGAAAGAAGGCCGATGTCGGCACTGGCAATCGCGCCGCGCAGCAGTTCGACCGACATGCGGCTGAGAATGGCGATGCCGATCTTGGGGCCGATGCCAGAAACTTTCTCAACCAGCAAGCGAAAGAAATCGCGATCTTCGCGCGTAGCGAAGCCATACAGCGAGGCGCTGTCTTCGCGATAGACTGAATGGATGAACAGGCTGCACTCTTTGCCGATGCCAGGCACCTTCTCCGCCGTAGTGATCGGAATTTGGATATCGTAGCCGACGCCGCCGGCTTCGATGACGACGAGCAGGGGAGTGGTTTCAAGGACAGTACCTTTTATGCGGGCGATCAAAGTAGGTGTGAGTTGAGGTTAATCGACCAGGCCAAGGACGTCTTCCATGTTATAGACGCCAGGGGCTTTACCGACGGCCCAGTGTGCTGCGCGCACTGATCCTTGGGCGAAGATCTTGCGATCTGTGGCACGGTGCGTGAGCTCGATACGCTCACCTGCGCCACAGAAATAGACGGTGTGCTCGCCGACGATGTCGCCACCGCGGATGGCGTGTACGCCGATCTCTTTGCGGGGACGTGCGCCTACAAGGCCTTCACGGCCATGCACGACCTGTTCGTCGTTGAGCGCATAGGAATCCTTGAGGATTTCGATTAGTCGCTCTGCAGTGCCGCTGGGCGCATCTTTTTTATGATGGTGGTGCATTTCGAGCACTTCAGGTTCGTATTGCTCGCCGAGGATGTCGGCGGCCTTGCGGGTCAAATAGTTGAGCGTGTTGACACCTACAGAGTAGTTGCCTGCCCAGACCACTGGGATCTTGCCTGCCACTGCGTTGAGAATGGCTGCTTTCTCTTCGGCGGTGTGGCCAGTGGTGCCAATCACGAGCGGGATGTTGTTGGCGACCGCCAGTTCGGCGATGCCAAGAGTAATCTCATGAAAGCTGAAGTCGATAACCGCATCGCAGTTGGCGACGTTTGCGCTGGCATCGTCACCTGCGTCGCAAGCGGAGGCGATCACCGCGTTGTGCGCTTCGGCAATTTCGGAAATGGCGAGGCCCATACGTCCGCGTGAGCCGTTGAGTAAAATATTGAGAAGCATAGCAGTGGTATTTCTTAAATGATTAGACGAGCGAGAGGTCTGCAAATAGCGTATCGAGCAGCTGGCGGGTGCCATCGGTCAGGCTGCTCAGAGGGAGGCGAACTTGATCGGATTGAATGATGCCGGCTTGCTTGAGTGCATACTTGATTGGCACCGGGTTTGGCTCGAGGAAGATTGCCTTAAAAAAGGGATAATACTTCAAGTAGGTCTCTCGAGCGGTCGCATAGTCATTATTATTCGCAGCCTGCACCATCTGCACGAGTGGCGCAACCACTAGGTTCGACGCCACGCTGATCACGCCAGTTGCGCCAGCGGACATGAAGGGTAGGATCAAGCCGTCGTCGCCACTCATCACTGCGTAGTCGGGGCCGAGCGCACGGACGTATTCGGCGACTTTCTCGCACGAGCCTTCGGCGGCCTTCATGCAGCAGACGTGTGGATGAGCCTCGTAAAGGCGTGCGGTGACGTCGACCGAGATTTCAATGCCGCAGCGTGACGGGATTGAGTATAGTACGATAGGCTTCTCGGTGGACTCAGCAATCTTACTAAAATGCTGAAACAGGCCCTCCTGGCTAGGCTTGTTGTAATAAGGCGCAACGATCAGGAAGCCGTCCGCACCAGCTGCTTCAGCTTGGCGAGTTAAGTCGATTGCTTCGTCAGTCGAGTTCGAGCCAGTACCAGCGATCACCGGCACCTTGCCGCCTGCGGCTGCCACTGTGGCACGCACCACTTCGATATGCTCCTTGTGGGTCAGTGTGGGAGATTCCCCGGTGGTGCCGACCGAGACGAGACCGTCGATATTGCCGTCAAGCTGATGCGCGACCAGCGCATCGAGATCTTCAAAGGAGACGGCACCCGCACGCATCGGTGTGGCCAAGGCAGTGAAAACGCCTGAAAATTGATTTGTGTTCATGTTCTGTTTGGAAAGGATTGGCTTGGGCCATAAAATCGCAGTTTTGCCTTAGCACGTCGATATCATGCCGCTTATTCAATAGAAAATTTCGCATTCCTCTCAAACTAGCTATAGTCCACTATGTCAGTTCTTGAAACAATTCACGGTCTTCTTTCCCTCGCTGTCGAAAATGGGGCCAGCGATGTGCACATTAAATCCAATAAGCCAGCATTTCTTCGGCTAAGCGGGCGCTTGGAACCAGTCGAGATGGACCCGATCACGGCGGATGAGGTGAGAGAATTTATCGAGCAGTCCGTGCCCGCAGAGTTTCACGATATCTGGGTGAAAAATCGGCAGGTGGACTATTCGTATAATGCCCCTGATATCGGTCGTTTCCGTGTGAACGGTTTCTTTCAGCGTGGCTCACCCAGCATTGTGCTACGTCACGTGAGCGATCACCCGCCCACGTTCTCGGATTTGAACATTGATGGCGAGACGCTCGCGAAATTATGCACGGAGAAAAACGGAATTGTGCTCCTCTGTGGTGCCACTGGATCTGGTAAAAGTTCTACTTTGGCAGCTATGGTTAATCACATCAATCATAGCTATGATCGGCATATTGTAACATTAGAAGACCCGATCGAGTATACCTATGCAGATGTGAAATCGATTATCAACCAGCGAGAAATTGGTATCGATTGCCCTAGCTTTGCTCAAGGCATGCGCTCGGTGCTGCGTCAGGATCCTGATGTGATTCTGGTCGGCGAAATGCGTGATCGCGATACGTTCGAAACCGCACTACAAGCCTCAGAAACCGGGCACCTAGTGTTTGGTACATTGCACGCCTCAAATGCACAGCAGGCAGTGCAGCGCCTGTTTGAATTCTTCCCAGAGGAGCGTAAGCAATCCTTGCAGCGACAACTCGCGGGTGCGCTGCGTGCGACCATTACGCAGAAGTTGCTGGCGGCGATGGAGGGTGGAGGTCGTATTCCGGTGTCAGAGGTCTTCGTGCTCGACGCGCTTGGTCGGAAGACGATTCAGGACGGGAAATTTGAGAAAATCGAGGCCGTCATTGAAGCTTCGGAGGATAATGGCTCAAAGACTTTTAATCAGGATCTGTTCCGCCTCGTGAAGGCCGGTATGATCTCGAAAGACGATGCGATCGATCATTCCCCGAATCCGCGTCAGTTGGAGATGAACCTGAAAGGGATTTTCCTTAGCAGTGGCGGGATCATCAACTAAGTGCAAAGCGCGGTGCATTGCCTCATTCTTGGTAAAGTCTGGCCTGAGCCTAGCTCGACTGCGGCGGGGCGGAGGACTGCAGATATCATCCGCTCACTACAGGCGGCGGGCTATCGAGTCAGCTTTGCCTCGGCTGCACGTCCGTCTGAGCACAGTCTTGATCTAGAGACGCTGAGCGTGGGGACACACACGGTGCAGCCGAATGATTCGGCATTTGATAGCTGGCTCGCGGAACTCGCACCAGATGTCGTCATCTTCGATCGTTTCATGATCGAAGAACAATTCGGCTGGCGGGTCGAAAAAGCCTGTCCGCAGGCATTACGGGTGCTGGATACCAGTGATCTGCACTGTCTACGCGAGGCGCGGCAAGCGCAGCTCAAACACGCCGGCGGGCTAGATTTGTATAACGACATCGCACTGCGCGAGATTGCTGCGATTCATCGCACAGATCTGACGCTGATTATTTCGGAGCATGAGATGGAAGTGTTGCGCACTCAGTTTAACATCCCAGAGGCGCAAATTGCATATTGGCCATTCGGGCTGAATTTAGCCGAATCGAAGTTTCCTAGCTTCGAAACGCGGCAACATTTTATCATGATCGGCAGCTTCATGCACGCCCCCAATGTCGATGCCGCGCGCTGGTGCAAGCAGGCTATCTGGCCGCTGATTCGTCAGGCATTGCCAGAGGCGGAGCTGCATTGCTACGGCTCGTATGGAGAAAAGTATCAAGCCGAACTACATGCGCCGAAGGCGGGTTTCTGGTTTAAAGGTCGCGCCCAAGAGGCACTCGCGACGATGGCGCACTATCGAGTCAATTGTGCGCCGCTCCGCTACGGTGCGGGGCTCAAGGGGAAGTTGTTTGATGGCTTTGAGACTGGCACGCCTTCGGTCACGACGCCGATCGGTGCGGAAGGCGTGACCGGGGCGATGGATTGGGGCTGCGCGATCTCAGCAGATCCGCAACAGTTTGCCGACGCCGCGATTACGCTTTATACAGATGCGGCACGATGGTCACAGGTGCAGGCGCAAGGCCAACAGATCGCGAAGGAACGTTTCGACGCGGCAGAATGGTTGCCACGACTGCCGCAATTGCTTGAGGCCGCGATTTTGCGGCTCACCGAGGATCGAAAGCAACACTTTGTCGGCCGGATGCTGCGCCATCATCACCATCGCAGCACTGAGTTTATGAGCCGTTGGATCGAAGCAAAGAATCGCTGAAGTTTCCGATTTTTAGCTACTGAACTGATGATTCAGGAAAACGTTCAAAGCTCCTGTCAGCACACTGGAATCGAGCTTCTAACGAGCCGCCATCTCGATAAATAGCTGATGTGGTCAGTGTTTTGTAATGTTTCATTTCTTTCGTCGAACCTTGAGGATGAGAGATGACGTGAGCCAGCGAAATGCATTGTTTCACTCCGACTGGTTATGAGTTTGGAAACGATTTTCAATTGCCTGAGCAAGAAAATTGACCACCACACCTGTGATGAGTCCTGTAATAGCCAAAATTCTCAAAAATATAGGCATTTTTGCACCTAGTAATTCGAGAATGGGTGCAGTTAAAATCGAAGCAAATAACCCTAAGAACATAGCTATAACCAATTGAGTATTGTCTCGTTTTCGCCTGTAAAAATACGACATCGTTGCGTATAAAAAACCCGCAGAAAAACCATAACTTGCACCAAGACTTAATATCCCAAGGAGTGCGTGAGGCTGATCCAGCACAAGCAAAAAGCTTAAGGCTGACCACCCAATTCCCTATATGAAAAATTCGATAAGTGATCTAATCATAGGAACCTACGGCCTCATAACGTCGAAGGTAGCCATGAGTGCAGCGCGGAGCGCGAAACTCATTGTGCTATCCTGACTGGATTGACCTCTTTATTTGTAGTGGTAGCGTATCTGCACAAATGTAATTCCATGTTCGAATTCTTTGTATATGATACGATGCTCTTCGGTGATCCTTCGTGACCAGTAGCCCCTGAGATTATGTTTCAGTGCTTCTGGCTTACCAAAGCCTTCATGGGGTGCACGCTGAATATCCTTAATGAGTAAGTGTATTCTCTTTAAAGTCTTTTTGTCGGTTTTCTGCCAGTATTGGTAATCCTCCCAAGCTTGTGGAGTGAATGTTATGTTCATTCGTTCAAGTTGATTTGCTGTTTAATTATTTGGCCTTGTTCCGCAGCTTCAATCGAAGCGATGAGTCGTTTCGCATTTGCAGGGCTGCGAAGTAAGTAGGCGGTCTCTTCGAGTGATTCATAATCCTCGAGTGAGATCATGACAACGGATTGATCGCGTTTGCGTGTGATAATAACTGGATCTCTATCTAAGCATACGCGATCCATTGTAGTGGCTAGATTTTCTCTCGCGGCTGTATAGGTAATTGCATTCATATGTACATTATGATGTCCATGTGTCGGATTTGTCAATTCGATTCTTTCGAACGACTGGATCTGAATTGAAGAGTGCCCGGTGCGTCCGAATTGGGCAAGTGGCTCCTCTCTCCTTAATGACGTTTCTTATTCACAACCGCTGCGCTAGCACCCAAGGGCATAATAAAGGGCTCTGCTGGCGAGGGTGGGGAGCCAGTACGACGGCGGCATTGCTACGCCATTTCCTGCAGACCTACGTCTTTTTCTCCCAAAACTCGCCCCTCTAGCGACTCGTCACGGCGTAATGCAATGAAGACGGAAGCGGTTGTGGAAATTACATGCTTCTTTCCCATCTCGACAAGCTCACCGGCTTGTCCGGTGGAGCGCCTTAATAGCTAGAATTTTACTAACAGCAACTCGTAGTAACAAGCCTAAGCCGGCTAATAACAAAGTAACACTGACAAAAACTTGAGCCACCCAATGCATTTCTGGTGGGGTCGGCTTTGATAGCTCTAAGACCAGATATGATCCGTAGACCCCCCCTAAAATCAAAAAAGAAATTCCTATAAGCGTCTTGTGTAAAGGGGACGCAAGGCGCTTGCCAAAAGCTTTTATTGCCCCCCCTACAATCGACACTTCAACGAGCACTACACCGCCAAACATGCACCACCCAGATACTAATCCATGCAGGCGACGTATCGCCTTCACCTCGGGAGGCATGTCCTGATATGGAAATGCAAAAAATCCTAAATAGAAAACGCCAAAGATGAGCAGCGTGACTCCAATGCAAAAGATGTATATAAATCGTATTCTATTCATTTTCTTATTGGTTCCAGCTAACGTTATCTTCACGAGCGCGGCTTTGCCGGGTCCGTGCAAGATCTGGTTAGCCTGTTCCTATTGCTCTCCTGCAAACGCCACGCCTTCCAGTTTTACCACAATAGGATTTGGCCATTTAGAGTTATTGTATATGCGTTGTGCCCTGACTACAGATATTGTCAGGCCCTTTTCAGTCTGCGTGATGGTTGATGCCGGGTTCGCCTTGAGATTATACTCCACTACACGGTCATTTTGGCCGAGCACGGATATACGTGTCTTGTCAGTTGCCGCAAGAGACTTCAACGTGAACTCCCTTCGCGTTCCTTTCTTCCAGGCGTTCTTCCCCTGGGGAATGAAAACATAGACAGTGCCGTTGTCCTCCTTGCTACGGGTGAAGTGCATGTTGCCTTCTTTGATTACCGGACAGGGGCGTATGTTGTGGATCGCTTCGCTGTTAACAAACATCCACAAACCCAACTCACGAAAGCGCCTTTCTTGTTCGTGGGGGATGATGCCCGATGGTTCGGGACCCATATTGATGAGCAGGTTCCCGCCTTTTGCACGAATATCAATTAGCATTTCGATCAATTGGCTACCCGACTTATGATTTTCGTTTGTCGGCTTGAACTGCCACTGAGTGCCCAGGGTGAAACAAGCTTCCCATGGTCCGTGCAAAGGTTTGTCGGGAATCTTTTGCTCAGGGGTTTCCATCTCACCGCGCGTAACAATACAGTTTGGCTGGATTTTGTGGATATAGTCTCTGATTGCGCCATTGTCGAAGGCATCGAGAAAAGCCAAATCGATCGAGCCGTATTGTGTGAACAGCTCCTTGATCTGCGCCTTGTTGTGGGCAAGCAGCCCGGGATTGCTGGAGATATTGACGTAATCGCCCTTACGGCGAATCAGATGCCCTTGTTTGTGTAGAAACCAAAAGTCTTCGGGGGAGAAATAGAAACCTACCTTCATGTCATACTTTCGGCAGGCATCCACGAATGGCTTTAAGAGATCCTTCTTATACGGTGTGTTTCTGATCGAGAAATCCGTCGTTTCGGTCGGCCACAGGCAGAATCCGTTATGGTGCTTCGTGGTAAGAACCATATATTTGAAGCCAGCCAGTTTTGCCAGCTTGACCCACTTTTCGGGATCATAGTCGCGTGGATCGAAGTATTTCGGCAATTCGTTGATGTATCGATCCAGATAATTGTTCGATGCACCCACCATACTGTGCGAAATCACAGCACCAAACTCGGAATCAAGACTCCAATGAATAAACATCCCGACTCCCCAATCCATGAATGCCTCCTCGCGGGCAGGGTCATTCATTAGTTCGGATGTGTCCTTGGCGTGCGTGTAGGATGACGAGGATACAGCAAGTGTCATGTATAGAGCATTAAGGAGGGAACTATTGATTACTGGCATTGTCATATTTGATTCTGGCGAACGTCAAGCATGAGGCGCGGCTGACCGGGAGCGCGCGCTCGATGCAGGATTGGGGTTGGAATAACGGTGAATCATTTGAACTCGATACGGGGCAGCCGTTGCATCTCCATGCGCTTGTTAGCCTGCTTGCTGTTGTCATCGATGGTCAGAAAACCAATGACGCCATGACGTGTATTTCTTCAGCACTTAGTCCGGGCGCCGATTCTATCGATGGTCGGAAATAAAGTCGATTGTAGCGAGCACATCACCAGTCGACATCTCCTTCTGTTGGTAAGAGGCGCGAGTTAGAGAGATCAGTTTCTTTTCTAATGGAGTGTTCTTCTTTCTCAGGTCATCCTTTGAGATTTCTTCGATCTTGTATTTCGCAAAGTTGACCGCGATTTGAACTTTGAGGAGATCCGCAAGCCCAGCAGTCCCTTCCTTCATCTGCGTATCCGCGACTTGGACGATAGCGGCTAATTCGTCGGCAATCGTCTTTTCTGCCGACCACGCAGATTCGGTGGAGAATATACCAATGCAGGCAAAGATGGTGAGCGCGAAGCGGTGGGTAGTGTGTGTCAACATAGGTGGGACCTTTCTGTTTTGGGATGTCGGGTTTGGTGTGGTGGTAATTTTGTTCTGGGGCCAACGTCGAAGGTAGCTATGAGTGCAGCGCGAAGCGCGAAACTCATTGTGCTATCCTGATTTGTTAGGCTCTTTTGTATTTCTTTAAGTCCCTGTAGAAATTTTCATGACTACCAAAGGTGAGTAGATTTATTTCAGTCGAATCGTAGGAGTATGAGAGTAGCGTCAAATGTTTGTTGATCTTGAATTTGTAGACTAAGACTCCAGCTAAATCGCCAACTTTGACTTCTCCGATACTTGGATCATTAATGATATTCAGAACCGCATCATCTAGTTCTTTTTTCTCCTGTTTTTTTAGTTTTTTAATTTTTCTTCCAAAAACAGGTGAGAGGTACACCTTTCGTTTATCCAAAGGTGTATTCCTCCTTTGGACTCTCCTTTATTTCTGCCATCGCTAGAAGCGTTTCTTTGATGAAGCTAAAAGGCAGGTCGGGATTCTCTTCGGCAGCTTTGCCGATCGTCGCCCAATACTCCAATTGTGAAGTCATGGATCGATGCTCCACTTTTGATCTGGTTTTGGCTTCTTTAGCTAGATGGTCGGAAATTCGTATGACTGTGCTCATTTTGAATCTTGTAGCAAAATGTAGCACATTGTCAACTGTCTTCTGCCTAACGTAGAGGGTGAACACGGAGTGAGGCACGAACGGTG
>Ga0209092_10000140_pt1 | contig 65843 bp, 54 predicted proteins | sample FraStrMetagenome_FD_187446 | JGI IMG/M metagenome (GOLD analysis project Ga0209092, IMG submission 187446) | Marine eukaryotic phytoplankton communities from Arctic Ocean - Fram Strait ARC3M Metagenome (SPAdes) (version 2) | ecosystem: Environmental > Aquatic > Marine > Oceanic | place: Fram...
AATCTTTCCACTTGAATGTTTAGATTGGTTGCAGCAGTAACTTAGTTTAAAATATAATAATAATAACATTAAGTAGTGGTTATCAATAATAATAATAATAATATTAAGTAATGGTTAGGATTACGTTAAGGTTCTTTACACTATGGAGTGTATGGGATACCGTAGATTTTGTACGGTATATTGGCTCGGGGTGCGTAGATGCATACTACTGCACTGTGGTTTTGGTTTTTTTGGTGTTATTGTTGTAGTATTAATTTTGTTGAGCGCTTTGATGATGTGTTTTGCGCTGTGAATGGAGAAGGTATTTCCAATCACTTGTTTCGCCCATTGTCTTGGAGTTTGGGCATGGTAAGTGTTGGTAAACCATTTGCTTCCATACGCTTCTTGCCACGCTTTGTTTGCTCTAGTGAGGATGTTTTTGTGTCTATTCTTTTTCATTGACAGGTTGATGAGTTCTTTAACTTCAGCGGAGGTGGTTCTATTTTCATATTCGTTCGGTGATGTTTGAAAGGTAGCATTCTCGTGGCCAATTAGGAATTCGGAGGCTATTGGTCCCAGCATTCCATGGTGATCGATGGTGAATGGGAGCATTCTGGAATTTTTTCTAACAAGTTCTTGGGCGAGTTGTTCGGATGTTGAGTTTGACGTGGGGTGGTCTTTGAGTTTAAATTTTTTGTATTCGTGAGATTGATGGTGTTTTTGCATAATTTTTGCTGTTTCGAGGAAGGAGGTGTCAGCGTGATGAGTTCGATATGGTGGGATTAAAGTTACATCGATGAGTGTGGTTTGATGTGCTTCGATGTGCTTCGGTTGTGGAGTTGATGGTATGTTTTAGGACAACACCTCCAGGTCGTAATTGGGTCGCCTTATCAAAAATATTGGGCAATTCTAAATGGACATTATCTTGTGTTGCATCAGTGATGAGCGGCAGAATTTCTTTGCATACGGTGTAGATAGAATCCCGCATTCTATGATGGAGTGCTGTTTTTGCGTGATGTTTACATGTGAAGAAGTGGTCCCCAAATCTATCAATTGGGTTGCCACATGTACATGTTGCTGGTGGTGGTGGAAAGAGTGGGAGGCGCAGTTTACGTTGGATGAATATTTTAAATTCGTCTGTTGAAAACCTGTTCGTGGCATCGGAGCGGGTTGATTGGCCAAGGGGGATGGACGTGAGCGTGCTTAATGTGGAAGGAAATTGTTTTTGGATTGGTTTCGGAAGTCTTTGCCATATGTGTTTCAGGCGAGTGATAGAGATGGCTTTCTGTATTTGTTTGGTGGAGGATCGGATTGGTGCTTGTAGGGTGAACGAGTCTAAGGAATAAGGTATGTGTGTGTCTGGTGTGACTGCTCCCTCAATGTACTGAGTTGACAATTGTCTGTATTTTTGGAATACGTTGAGTGAGGAGGTTCTCCAGCCTTTGAAAGTTGAGGTAATATGGATTGGTAGTTTGATGAGGGTATCATTGGTGAGTGTTGGATTAACATTTATATTTTGCGGCTTTAGGCCAAATTTCATAGTTCTTATTGATTGTGCAAGTGTCGCAGTGAACGTTCTTATGGCTTTGGCCTCAATGTCGTGGAATCCAAGGCCGCCCAAGCCGGGAGGAGTAGTTGCGATGTACCAGGCATGTTCAGGTAGAGGGCTGATGAATTGATGGTCGTCGCTGTTGACAATTTCATTGATAAAGCGCTTGGTGATATTGTTGATCGTTTTGGTGAAGGTAGTGGAGTAATGTTTTGGTTTTATGGATTCATTGTGATGGTGGAGGATATCGGTTGGCAGTAGGTGAGTGACATAATGTTGGAGAGAAAATTTGAAAAGTGTAATCGCAATATGTGGATCATCTACTAGCTGATGTATAGATTGGATGGCGGTTCGGAGTTTTTGAATTTTTTTGTTTTGAAAATGGTCCGTGAAGTGCTTGTTGCCAATGGGTGTTCCCAGGATCCTTGTTCCTGTTGTTATCTCACCACTTGTTTGACCGCCGCAGTACGTTTGTAAGCAATATAAGAGATCTTGTTGGTGTTGTGTGTGTAGTGTGGAGATTGGGGAGGATCCATTGGTGGAGGTCATAATTTGACATTTCTGAGGTTTTAGTGTGCACCCTAAAGGGGCTCCTAGAGTTTTAAACCTATCTAAAAAGTATTTTAAATCCTGATATCCAATACTCACTGTAGTGTCATCAATGTAGCTCATGACGATGGCGCGTGTACCGAGGCCGTCATCTGACGCACAGTTGGAGTTTTTTCTTGACGTGGCACGTGAGTGTAGTTCAGTATCAATTTGTTTTATTATATCGTCTAGGACCAAGCAGGCTAAAAAGGCCGCGAACGGGCAACCTTGACTTGATCCTTCCCTGCGTAGAATGTGTGCGCGGTTTCCGTCTGGTTGTCTGTACCAGCATTTTGTGTCATCGTAATATAGTGTGTCGAATAGTGGTAGTAGGTGGGGAAAGTGTGTGTGTATTATTTCTCGGGCTTTAACCATGCTAACAGAGTTGAACATGTTTTTTAGGTCTAGAATGAGAATTACGCGGGTGGGGGCCGATGAGTGCAGAGCCGGGATCTGTTGAACGGGAACCGATGGGGGCAGGGAGGGGACCACTAGGGTGGGGGGCGATGGGGGTGGCGTGGGGACTGATGGGGAGGGGACCGATGGGGGTGGAGCGGGGACTGATGGGGAGGGGGCCTGTAGGGTGGGGGCAGGGGCGGGTTGGTTTAGGGTAGGGTCAGGTGGGGGAATGGCCGGGGCCGAGGGGTTTCGTAGATATCGGGATACGTGAGTTTGCATGGTTTGCGTGATCATATTCATTCCTGATTACATTCCAATTGCGTATTGGTTTGGGGATAGAAATTCGCAAGCTATGTCCTTGCTGGCTGACATGGCATGGGTTGCCGCTACTCTTCTTATAGCGGTCCCAATTCCGATGGGGCGAATGTTGTTGCGGTTGGTAAGGTCTTTGTGGAATGATACACTTTCATTCGCACTAACATATTGTTTTATTTCTTTCGGTGCTTTGCCTTCATAAAGCAGGTGGAGGAGGTCACTGAGGATGGCAATATTGGGATAGCGTTCATCATCCTGGGATGGAGATTTCGATCTTACAAGGAAAGTATTTTTGAGAAGATCGGTGGAATCCGCAAAGGGTCCGGAAGATTTATCTCGTTTAAGGCGCCGAAGTGTTGAAAGGAGCAGGGTTTCATCTTTCAAGCGAGCTCGTATTTTATCGCTGCTTGAATAGAAGGAGTGTTGGTGAAGAGTTGGATTGGGTCGAGCCATGGGTGTTGCAGGTCTGTAAGAGGTAGGTGGTGGGTGGAGAGATTCAATTTTGGGAAGGAATTCATCATTGTAGGGCACTGGAGGTAAGGGAGCTTGAAGGAGGTTGCTGGCCTTGCGCCAATCGTCATTGTTAGCAGCCTGAACTATTTGTTCTTTCCTTTGTTCTAGGCTTGGAGATTCGGTGTTGGGAGGAGATAGTTTTTGGGTGGCTGATTTATATAGTAAGTCAAACCTGCCTTCAATGAATTTATCCATTCTATATTGGATTAATATTGCATGTTTTTTTGGTTCTGTAGGTGACGCAGGTGCCATCATGGTACCTTCGTACACAAAAAGCATTTTCCAGAAGGGTACAGAAGTGGTGAGGCATTGCTCGGTGTGCGGTGAGTTGTGATGAATGTGGGGGCTACTCGATTCAATTAATGTTTGAACTAATTTGTGAAACATGTTTTGTAACTGATGTCTAGTTTTTACAGGTATTTTATAGTAAAGTGACCTGCGAAACGAGAATGGTATCAGCTCTGTGCGGTGCATATATCTGAGAGTGTTGGACCAATTGGAGGAGACTTTTAGGGCATGGGATGGATCAACTGGAAATTTGTCGGTGATGAGGTCGGTGTTGGAGAGCGTTCTGGAAAAGGTAGCATGCATGGAGGACATATGGTTGGTAAGTGTTCTATTTGACTTATATAATTTGAGCTTTGGAGGGGGGCAGAGAGGGCATTTAAAAACGGATGCTCGAGAATAGAAGGAAGAGGGGATGCAACATATCTGGTCTGTGGAATGTGCATCCACCAGGTGAGATTGGATGACTTGCGGCTTGTTGTGGGGGAGCAAAAAAGGGCAGTCTGGTATTGGGCATGGTATCGTAGGATTTGGGGTAGTGGAGGTACGTGTTGTATTTGTTTGCCTTCTTGTTGTTGGCATATTTAAATCAGATATGGATTCAGTTCTTTTAAGCTTTTCTTTTTCTTTTTTGATGATCTCACTTTTGACTTCTTTTTTGCTCGCATTGCCTTGTATTCGGCTATCTTTGTCTCGGCAAGGAGTAGTAGATCTTGTTTGGCTTGTTGAATGGCATCTGTATGGTTGGAGGCTTCGTAAACGGTGAGTGCTTTGCTTGTTATTTCTTCATCGTCTATGAAGGGTTGTTTTGTGGAAGGAATAGAGTGGCGGAGGGTGGACGCTATTCCGTCGATTCTGATGGAATAGGAGTCGGTTGGTTCTTGGGAATCCATTGGGGGAAGCACTTCGGTATCCGCATCAGTGGAGGGATTTGGTTTCGGAGAGACTGCAGGGGTAGTGGGCTCAGGCTTGACTACCGGGGAAGGGGGCGAAGAAGCATTTGAGGTGGTATCACTTTGTGGTGACGGGGACCGGATTGCTTGGCGTTTGCGTGGGGTTAAGTGTGATGGCTTATCAAGGTCTGAAATCATTGGTATTTGTGGTGGGTTTGTTGATGTTGTGTTTGGACTGATGACGGATGGTAATGGATTTGCTGTTGGTATGATAGGAATGGTGGGGGTTTTGGTTGAATCACTTGTTGTTGTTGGTGTTGCGTTTGTTGTTTGTCTGAGCGTTGTTGTGTTTGTTGTATTGTTGTTATGATCCTTGCCTGCCTGTGTGACGGTTGGTTGATATCCAATAGCCTTTGCATAAAGGCTTATGGACGTCTCCAGGTTTTGCACAATAGAATCAAGCATGGTGGAGGAGCGAGAAATTTGTGGAGGATGCTGTGTTGCTTTGGGGAAGAATAACTTTGTATGCTCGGTTGGGTTGAACCAAGACCTGATAGTATCATCTGTATTTGATGCTAACAAGGCTTGGTTCTTAACATAAATGCGCGTGTGGATTCCGTTTTGGATGGAATGGAGAATGGCATACGTAATTGTATGTTCGTTGTCCAGGATGAGTTTGCATGTTGTGCTTGCGGATGGGTCTTTGAAGATGGGTGTTGTGATGAAGGGTAGGGTTTCGAGCATGGTTCTTTGTGTTTGAATTGTTGTTGCAATTGTAGTAATCGTTTGGTAGTATTTGGAGAGGGCAACCTTTGCAGTCCTGGGTGGGCGTGTTGGTAGTGGGATGAATGTTACGGGAAGGTTGAGGATTGGGAGTTGTGGGTTTTCGTTGTTGGTGGATGGGAAGAGGATGTTTGCAAGGAGACGATGGTCAGCTGTGTTGGACACACAAGCGACATAAACGTCTTCTTGCAAGCCTTCCTTGAATGTATAATTTCGACGTACTTGGAGGCCAAATGCTTGGAGAAAGTAGCAGTAGTTGTGAAGGCGTGAGGATCCAGGGAGTAGGGGCTTTAGAAGTGTGTGAAGGTGAGAGAGGATAATCTGGGTGTGGAAGGTTTTGCGACCAAAGATTTGGGGGGGTAGACCAGCCACGAAGGCAATTGGTTTGTACTTTGGGAAGTTGCATGGGGGGAGAGTAAAGAAGATTGCCGATAGGACATCTTGGTAGGTTTCGAGATCTAGCTCATCCTTGGTGTGCCAACGTTCAAATATGAAGTCATGCACATAGGATTGTAGCTCGTTGAATGCAGGTGTGCCATGTCGGGCATAAGCAGGGTCATCACCGGTAGTCTTGAGGAGCGTTCCGAAGGAGATCGAGTAGGTTGGGGTGAGGTTCCGCATGGATTCATACTTGATTTGTCGAATACGGAGTTGGGAATGAAGAGTTGAGGTGGTGGGACGTGCGAGAAATGAGGCAGTTATTAGTGTCTCAAGGAAGCGAGGGGCAGAGCCATCATTGTGAAGGCGAGCGAGTTCATTGTTGACATTATCATCCTTGCCACGTCGCAATTAACACATTACGAAGAGTGTGTCGGATGAGTAGTCAATTGAAGGGGGGAGACCGGAGATACTTTCGGCATAGTTTTGTTTGGGTGCTTCAATGGGAATAGTGTCACGGATTGTGATAGGCTTCTGCGGGTCTGTTGCACCAGCCGTGGCCGGGCGCACTCCTAGCTGGATGGGTGATGTAAGGGTGGCATCGGGTGTTGGTTTGGGAGCCGCGATAGGTTTAAAAGGACTTTTCTTCCTAGGTAGGGGAGAGAGGACAGGAGAGGTTCCTTGCATGGAGAATGGAAGGTTGATAGGGGAAGGAGGCATCTTGGTTTTGTTGCGGAAAGTATTTCGTTTATATGTTAATCGTCTGTGCTTTTGTCGTTGAATAGAAAAAAGTGAGAGTAATGGGAATTTATATAAGGAGATATAACATACTGTAGGCAGTTTGTTTTTTTCCCGTTTGTTATTTTGTTTGTATTGGTTTGCATGGTTGTTTGAAATTTGATTTGATGTGTAGGAAGAGCAATTTGCGGTTGTTGAATTGAATGTATTTGTTCCTTCAAATGTAGGAGAAAGGAATGTAAGTGTGTCGTGTTTGTTTTTTTTACATAGATATGATTGGTGCATATAACCTGAGTCATCATATTTTTGAATGAAAATATTTATGGAAATTGTCGGTTGGTATGGATGAAGTTGGTTTGAAGGTGCATGTGCTAAAAATTTATTTAGCTTAGCATTGAAGTTGTGTAGATTTTTCGTTGACGTAGTTAAGTGGATGCTGATTTTGTTTAAGATATTTTGCATGTGTGAAGTAATTGGATTTTTCGGTTGGTGAAAATTGTGAGGGCAACTCATGATGGCAAGCAAACTAGGTATTTGTGCGGCATTGCAATCATTGTAAGAAATTTATTGTTTTGTTTTGCAAGCGAGGCAGGGAGGGAGGTTGATAGTTTAGTGTTGTTGGTAGAAAGGGGGGTTGGTTGGTTGGCGTTTTTGAAGATTCGTGTTTTTTGGCAAATTGTAGTTGTTTTGGGGATGTCGGTAATTTGATTATGGTGGAAGTAAAAGAGAGGGGGTGCACATTGAAAAGCTGTTGTTTCGGGGCTGTGTGATCCATTTTTCTTTTTGACAAGATGGGAACATGAGGCTAGGAGAGATGTGAATGTGCCGCGATTGCGGTGCGATGAAATGGCCATTAATGTGATACAAATTAGAACACGCAAATCGCGATGGGTGTCAATGAAAATAATAATAAGGTAATTCTTGCCTGGTGTTATGGTTTTTAGACTGGAGAGTGTATTGGATACCGTAGGTTTCATACGGTATATTGACTCGGGGTGCGTAGATTCATGCTACTGCACAGTGGTTTCGCTTTTTTTGGAGTAATTATTGATGTGTTGATTTTATTGAGTGCAAGAAGAATGTGTTTTGCAATGTGGATGGAAAAAGTGTTGCCCAACACTTGTTTTGTCCATTGTCGTGGTGTTTGAGCATGGTACGTGGTGGTATACCATTTGGAGTCATATGTTTGTTTCCATGATTTATTGGCTTGTGTTAAGATGTTCTTGTGTCTGTTTTTGTGCATGGAAAGGTTTATCAGGTCTTTAACTTCTGTGGAGGTTGATCTGGTTTCATATTCGTTTGGAGAGGTTGTAAATGTTGCATTTTCTTGGCGTAGAAGGAATTCTGACGCAATTGGTCCCATCATTCCATGGCGATCAATGGTAAATGATATCATTCTGTATCTTTTGGTTGTGAGTTCTTTCGCTAATTGTTCTGATGTTGACTTTGATGGTGTATGATCATTAATTTAATTTTTTTTGCATTCGTGTGTTTGGTGGTGTTTTTGTATGATGTTGGCTGTTTCGGTGTATGATGTTTCTTTTTGGTGTATTTTGTATGGAGGGATAAGTGTTAGTACATCGATTAGTGTTGTATGGTGAGTTTCGTTTGTTGAGTTGATTGGGTGTTTGATTACCACATCTCCTGGGCGTAGTTGGGATGTTTTGTCAAATATGTTGGGAAGTTCCATGTGGATGTTTTCAGCTGATGAGTTGGTTATTAGTGGTAGGATATTCTGGCAGATAGTATAAATGGAGTCTCGCATTCTATGGTGTAATGCTGTTTTCGTGTGTTCCTTGCATGTGAAGAAATGGTCCCCATATTTATCTATGGGCCGTCCGCATGTGCATGTTGATGGTGGTGGTGGATGTAAAGGTAGGCGTAGTTTTCTTTGGATGAAGATCCTAAATTCGTCTGGTGAGAATCTGTTGGTGGCATCAGTTCGTGTTGACTAGCCTAGCGGGATCGATGTAAGTGTGCTCAAGGTAGATGGGAATTGTTTTTGTATGTGTGGGGGTAATGTGGGCCATATATGTTTTAGTCTGTTGATAGATATGGATTTTTGAATTTGTTTTGTTGTGCAGGGGGGCTTGGAGGGTGTATGATTCTAATGTGTATGGTGTTGGTTTGTGTTTGTCTGGCGTAGTTATCCCTTCTATATACTGGTTTGTTAGATTTCGAAATTTTTGAAATACTAGAAGTGATGATGTTTTCCAGCTTTGGAATGTGGAGGTGAAGTGAATAGGTAGTGTGATGGTTATGTCTTGCATTAACGAATCTTTGACATGTATTTTTTGTGGAGTCAAACCATATTTCATGGTGCAAATTGATTGAGCTAGGGGGGTTATGAAGAATCGGATGGTTTTAGCTTGTATGTCGTGAACAAATCCCAGACCCCCAAGTCCTGATGGTGTGGTAGAGATGTACCATGCATGTTTTGGTAGATCGGATGTCGGTAAATTGTCGGCGGTCTGTATATTGAGTTGATGAAGTTTTTCGTGATGTTGTTGATTGTGGTGGTGAAGGTGGTTTTATAGTGTTTGCTTTTGGATGTGGTGTTATTGTGGTGGAGGACATCTATGGGGATGAGGTGAGTATCGTAGTGTTGGAGGGAGAATTTGAATAATGTTATCAAAATTTACGGGTCATCTACAAGCAGGTGGATGGAGTCGATCGCTTGTCTTAGTTTTTGGATTTTTTTTTGTTTTAATAGTGGGATACGAATTGGGTGTTACCTACTGGTGTGCCTACTAGGATGCGTGTTCCGTTGGTGATTTCTCCGTTGGTTTGGCCTCCGCAGTATTTGTTGAGTAAGTAAAGGAGTTGTTGTTGATGTTGGGGATGAAGTTGGTTTAAAGGTGAAGTTCCATTAGTTGACGTCATAATTTTGTATTTTTGGTCTTTTAGAATGCATCCAAGTGGATCCCCTAGCTAAGTAAACCTATCTAAGAAAAATTGTAAGTCCTGATTCTCTATACTAGCTGTAGTGTCGTCTATGTAGCTCATCACTACAGCTCGTGTGTCTAATCCATCATCTGAAATGCAATTGTTATTTTTTCTAGTTCGTGCACGCTCATGTAGTTCCATATCGATTTGCTTGATGACATCATCTAACACTAGGCATGCTAGAAATGCTGCAAAGGGGCATCCCTGACTAGATTCTTCTTTTCTTAGAAGATAGTCCCGGTGCCTGTCCGGCCGCCTATACCAGCATCGGGTGTCCTCGTAGTAGAGTACATCAAATAGGGGGAGGAGATGTGGGAATTTATGGTAGACCACTTCACATGATTTTGCCATACTTACAGAATTGAACATATTCTAGAGGTCTAATACGAGAATTGCTCTGGAAGGTGATTTATTGGGGTAATTGTTGATGTATCTGGATGTGTGTGTCTGTATTGTTTGAGTGACCATGCCCATGCCAGAAGAAAGCCCGATGGCATATTGTTTTGGGGCTAGGTATTCAGATGTGAGGTCCTTGGTGGCTGCCATTGCGTGTGTGACAGCAATTCGGCGGATGGCTGTTCCAATTCCAATAGGGCGGATTCTTTGCAGGTTGGTGAGATCTTTGTGAAACGAAACACTTTCGTTTGCATTTATATATTGTCTGATTTCTTTTGGAATTTTTCCTGTATATTGCAGGTTGAGTAGATTCCTGAGTAGTGTTATGTGTGGATATCGTTCTTCTTCTTCGGATAGGGCTTTAGATCTGATTAAGAAAACATCTTTCAGCATATCGGTGGAGTCTGCATATGGGTCAGAAGATTTTTCTCGTTTGAGGCGGCGCAAGGTTGAAAGTAATAGGGTTTCATCAAGGAGTCTTGCACGGACTTTGTCACTACTGGATAGGAAGGCTTGTTGATGGAGGGTGGGATTGGGACATGCAATAGTTTAGGTTGGTTTGTATGATGTTGGTGGTGGATGGAGTTTCTCTATTAAGGGGAGGAACTCATCGGAGTATGGGACTGGTGGGAGTGGAGCTTGTAGAAGTTTGATGGCTTTGCGCCAGTCATCATTGTTGGCGGCTTTTTTTGTTTGATCTTTTCTGTTCTCTAAGTCAGGTGAGGATGTGTTGGGTGGGGATAGTCTTTGGGCTGCAGATTTGTGCAGTAAGTGAAATTTGCCTTCAAAAAACATGTTTATTCTGTATTTGATGAGTGTCTCATGTTTTTTTGGTTCTCAAGGCGAAGCAGATGCTAGCATAGTTTCTTCAAACAGGAGAACAATTTTCCAGAATGCCGTTGAGGATGTTAGGTATTGGTGGGTGTGAGGTGAGTTCGCTTCTGTGTGAGTGCATGCTGAGTCAATTAATGTTTCAATAAGTTTATAAAGCATATTTTTTAATTGATGCCTCATTTTTATTGGTGTCTTATTGTGTAGGGAACGGCGGAAGTAGAATGGTATGATGTTTAATTTATGGAGGTATTGAAGAGTATCTGTCCAATGTTTGTGTATTGTTTGATGATGGGCAGGATCGACTGAGAATTTGGAGGTGACAAGATTGAGGTTGGTGAGTGTTCTTGTGGATGTTTGGTGTGTTGTTTTCAAATGATTCGTTAGAGTCCTATTTGATTTGTAAAGTTTCATTTTGTGAGGCGGAAATAGCGCATATGAAGACTCTTACTCGCTGGATTAAACTATTGACGAAAGATAGAAATTTAACGATCAGGAAGGAACAAGCGAAAAAACGACGTACCGGAGGTATCCAAAGGATCACAAAGTTTTTTAAGACATCTTCTGAAGGAGGAAGGGTACGAAAGTATCCTTGGGCAAATTGATCATATCGCTACAGGAATATTTTTCAATTGTATTCACTGTAATATTTATTCATCTTCTGTTTTGTTTTTTAACATGTAATTAGTAATATAGTACGTACGTGTTCTATGAACACGTGGACGTAGCGCAGGTTTCCTCTCCCTGGAGTGGGCCCAGGCAGCGCGTCATAAAATAATAAATGATTATTTGCCCAAAAAAATTGTGAGGCAAACATATAGGGCATTTGAAGACCAGTGCTTGGGAGTAGAAGGAGGCTAGCACACAGCATATTTCATCAGTTGTGTGCACCTCTATTAGGTGTGCTTGGATGACGGTTGGTTTGTTATGGAAAAGGTGAAATGGATAGTTGGGTACTGTGCAGGGGGTTGTGGTTGGAGTTGGGTTGGTGGTACGTGTTCGGGAAGATTGTCTAGTTGATGGCATGACTAGGTAAAGTATGGGTTGCTCTCTTTAAGACTTTTCTTCTTCTTTTTTGCTGACTGCACCTTTGTCTTCTTTTATGCACGCATTTTCTTATATTCTCTAATTTTGTTGTTGGCAAGATGGAGGAGGTCTTTTTTTGCTTGGTGTATGGTGTCGGTGTGATTAGTTTATTCATATATTTGAAGAGCTTTTTCGGTTATTTCTTCATCATCGGTGAAGGGTTGTTTGGTGCCAGGGAGGGAGTGGTGGAGGGTGGTGGCGATTCCGTCCACCCTGATGGAGTAGGTGTTCGGTAGGCTTTGGGAGCTGTCAACACATGTTGAATCAGTTGAATGTTGGTCGTCTAGTGGGATTGTCGTGTTGGTGGTGGTGTCTGTGGGTTCTGGTGGTGGGTCTATTGGGTCTGGTGGAGTGGGTGATGATATGGAGGAGGTTTCACTAGTGGGTTATGGGGACTTTGCAGCTGGTCTTTTTTGGGGTATGAATGAGGATGGCTTGTTGTCTTGATTTGTGATGAGTGGAATTTGTGGTGGCATATGGTTGTTGCTGGTTGAGCTTACTATTGTTGGTTGGTGTGACGTGTTGTGTAGTATAGGGATTTGGGGAATGGTTGGTGTTATGTGTGTTGTACTGTTCTATGGATGTTGTTTGCATGGTTGCTGTTTGATGGAATGCTAGGCCCCATCGCCTCAGAATTTCTCCTAGGACAGGACAACGCAACATTCACGACATCTCCAAACAACTACGAAAATAAAAACACATCAAAAGAAGTAAAAGAATTAATACAAGTTTCAATGACAAAAAATCGCCGTAAAAACATCCTCACCCAAGCGAATAACATATGGAGACGAGCATACGGCACAAAATGGTTCACAAATACGTACCATGCCCAAACTCCAAGGCAATGGGCCAAACAAGTCATCGGCAATACTTTTTCCATTCATAGCGCCAAGCACATACTCCGTGCATTAAATAAAATCAACACAAACACTTCAACACCAAAAAAACCAAAACCGCAGTGCAGTAGCATGAATCTTCGCACCCCAAGCAAATATATCGGTACAAATCTACGATATCCAATACACTCCCCAGTGTAAGAATCCTTAAGTAGAAATAAACTTTACTAAAACATTATTATTATTTAAAAAAAAAAATATATATATATAGGTATATATATTATATTCATATGTACGTTAATGACGATTGTAAAATTCATGGGTTGAGCGAAAAAAAGTTGCTTCATCCCATCGTCTAAAGCATGACAAACAACAGGAAGATTATCGATGACAACAATAGTTGGAACATCCTTAGAATGAGTGGATCTTCTAATACCCCATGTGGATATTGTAACGGTGACAGAAGTTACGTTCTGGATATCAAAAATCCCGTTATTGATGAACAAAAGCCAATGAATAATATCATCTCAACAGGTGAAGATCATATGAATTCCCAACGTGATGATGAATCAGGATGTAGCAACGAACAAACATTATCATATGACTTTCAAAATTCGTCTAGAGCTTTTAATGCATCATTTTCACGATTGCAAAGCTTTGATTACCAGAAAATGATTGATTGTGGCTGGAGACGATGCGGCAAGCTTTTGTACAAACCTGATAATTGGAATTCATGCTGTCCCTCCATTCCCATCCGCCTTGATACAACTGAATTCAAACCAAGCAAAAGGCAAAGAAAGGCATGGCGGCACTTCAATCAAATGCTCGTGAGTAAAGATGTACATAATTCAAAACATGAAAATCAAGATTGCTCAATGGATAGCTATTACGAGAAAAGACCCATGGCATACACTAAGTCAAAGAAATTGCGGAAAGTTATGGGTGAAAAAAAAAAGAAGAGTGGCACAAATAACAGCCTTGTGAAAGTGATGGGGATAGCAAATCAAGTAATGCAGAAATCAAACTTATTACAAGTGTTGGAAGATTTTACCTTTTCTATTTTGACTCAGGAAAAGTCGAATAAAAATTGGGATGTTTCTGTAGAAAGAAAACTGTGTCAATACATATTTGTAAAAAATTATTTTATCACTAGTAAGAACAATCAAAATTGCTTGAGTCAATACGTTTCTATCGCAGATAAAAAAGAAAAGGAAATTGAATTGGAATGTTGCATAGTTACAAAGATCTGTGCCGCATTGGGAGGAAGAAGTAAAGGGGAAGTCCATTCAGATACATTGGCCACGTTTGTTGTTCAAAAATTGAAGAAAATGTGTGAACTAAATATGATCAATGATCGAATTATGGTAGTGTCAGTTAAGGCTCACGAAAAGAGCGGACAAATAAAATGTTTTTGCAAGGTCCGTATATTAGCGGAAAGCCTCATGGATGATAGCAACCCTAATACTGGGGACAATGTGAAAATAAAGCTCCCAAATATAAAAAGAAATCCTACAATTGAAAATAATCAAAAAAACGAAGGAGAGTTGCTCCTTGCACAACTGCTGGATTCTAAAGATTCCAAAGTACCATCTCTATCTGTAAGATCTGTTCCAAGTAGCATCAGCTCACAGGATATGGAAGTTTGTCGTTTATACTCAAAATATCAAGAGATTATTCATGGTGATGCGAATCCACTGGATACATACGAAATTCCTTCAAAAATAAAAGATCTAAAGAAAAAGCTTACACAGGAACAAAAACAACATATTCAACATTTCAAACAATTTTTAGGTGTCACCCCCCTTCCTCCCATAGACGGTGATTTCAGCACAGATGATGAAGGATTTGATATTCATATCCCATACGGATCTTACCATCAGCAATATAGATTGAATGGCCACCTCGTTGCAGTTGGAGTTGTTGATATTTTACCCAATAGTCTTTCGTCTGTATATTCCTTTTATGATCCAGTACTTAGTAAAGTTCTCCAGTTAGGAACAATAACTGCATTGCGTGAAATTGAATGGGTAAAAAGGGCTTCCGTGTTCCGACCGGAATTGAAGTACTACTACCTTGGATTCTACATTCATAGTTGCCCCAAAATGCGGTATAAAGCAGAGTATAAACCAAGTTCGCTACTTTGTCCGAAGCACAATGTTTGGATTGATTTTGAGCACGCTAAGAAAACAATAGAGCGTGATAGCCCAATTAAGCATTGCTGTGCTTTAGTAACTCCGGCAAAAGCTGATAAGCACAATAATAGGATTCATTCGTCACCATCCAGTATTTTAGAAAGCATAAAATTATCTTTTTCTTTACATGAAAGTAATGATAGAAGGAGAAGAAGGAGCATTGACACAGAAGATATGGATGATAGTATGGAAGTAGATGGCTATTCTGAAGATGAAAGTGTTCAAGATGACGTAGACTTGGAAAATTTGCTGACAGTGGCTGATCTTTCACCTCAGGGAAGAAAGGTTATTGATTCACATGTTATCAATTTCATTACTGAAGTGGGGATAGATATTAGTCAAAGAAGCATAATTGTTGTTTAGTAATGTAAACGAAGTCATAGCATGTTTATGACTGTTGAAGCGCTAATGTTGAAAATAATTTATTTTGGAATTGAAATGAGGTGCAAGATAAATAATATCTATTAATTAACCTTTACCCAGCACCAACCAAAGGATCATTAGTTGCAAAATCATACAAATACACAGAGCATTCTGTTCTGATAGTTTTTTCAATTTTTGTAGGTACCCATCCAGGAATTGAAAACATGTAGCTTACAACTCGGAAACGAACTTTCTTCTGATTTTCTTCTTCGGTGACCTTTTCTCGTTTCTCACGAATAATTCGTTCTAAGATTGGTTTCACAGCTTTTAATCCATCCGGGAGAAGATACACAAACACAGCTGTGGCATCTGTTAGCGTCAATGACTTTTTCTTTGATTTTGAAGTTGTATGTCCCATGGAATCTTTATATTGAAATAGTTCCATTACATCTCCAAGCCACAAGTCTACTAAATCGTATAAATTCTTTTCCTCTATAACTTTTTTGGCCCTTGATATAAATATAGGATCACATTCAATTCCAAAACACTTTGTTCGAAAAGACTCGGCAGCTGAGATAAGCAGACGAGCATCTCCACATCCGAGATCAAACAAAATATCTGTTTCATTTAGATTAAGTAGGTTCAAAGCTAATTCCTGAGCTTTGGAAGATATGGGATTAAAGGGGGCCAGTCGATTGGATGGGGAGGAGAGGGTTGTTTCGTGCAATTCCATGTTGGATGATGGTAATGATATCAGAAAAATGGTCGAAGCGAACGTTAAAATGTATTTTGGTGACTTAAAACGGTAGTGCATACACCAGCCTCTCTAGAGAGTACTTGGATCTTGTCCTCTATAGTAACGCTATCAAATTAGGTTTTCTACGTATAGTACTGGCGAGACTACTCCTGAAACTAATTATGGAGAAGTAGCAGATACTTTTGAGTTTGAAAAAAATTACTGTAGTAAAACTCGTCTCGAGTATTTGTATTTGAAGCTCCCAAATCCTTTCAAACGACGCGCAAACAAAAAGCAAAATTCTTAATGAAAGAAAGTTGACATGGTTTTTTTTGTCTGAAATTTCAGTAGTAAAAGCAATGAAAAACAATTTATTAGAGTATTTGAAGTTTTATTACCAAGACAAAAATGAACCCATCAATACTAAATAGCATATAAACATGCTTTATGACTTAGGCTTCCTGCTGTACATTATGTTATAAGATTTATCTTTTGATTTTATTAGTTCGTGGAGAAAAAACTCCAAATTCAACTAATACACAACATAATCTGCCGGTGAAAAGATTGAAAATCGAACAGATATACTATAAACTAACTTTTGGGCACACCTGATCCATAGTGTACAACACCAAATCTTCCATTGACCATCCAATTGTCATCTAATTTTTTTGCTCTTTCTACTTGATCTCTTTCCATTCCACAGCCAATCTCGGCCTTAAGAGTTCTCAATGCAACAACAGGGCAGGGAAAGTAAGCACCCACAACGTCCTCAAAGGAGGCTTCGGACATATCCCAAATTCGATCTCCTAGCAATCGGCGATAATTAGCATCGCCCTTTACGAACGCCAAGTCACACCTAGAATTCATATCGTTACGAAGAGGTGTAGGCATTTCCCACATAGCACCAGGTTGGACCCAAAAGTTATCTTCATGACAAATCCATTTTTCGTCCTTCAGATATGATTTCCATCGAAGTCCAGCTTGTTTGCAATTAGGATATTCATGTTCGTCCAAATTTGCATAGTATTCCACTGTCTCTAATAAATCTTTTTCCATGGCATCAGAAACAAATGTAGGATGGGATTTCAATTGAAACGTTACCGTTTTTGCTACTCCAGATGCAATGATATGATCTGCAAGAGCTAAATCTGTAACTAATTCAAAACCTGCATTATCGACGATAATATCTACCATACCTCCACTCTTTGACCTAAGCTCATCACATAAAGATGCCAAAGTTTCAGTATCGTCATGCAATAAATTATCAGATGCTGATTGCAACACAGTCGCAAAAACATCTTCTTTTTCTTCCCCGTCATTGTCACTTGTAGAAACAGGCCAAAGTGATAAGTCCATTTTATTTCCCCACAATGCAAATGCTGCAGCCAACGCAATGCCTTCTTTATTAGAAGGAAGAGTCACAAGTCTCGCCATCACATTTTCTGCAGATGCTGGCGAAGAAACCAAACCAGCACGTTTTTGTTTTTCAAATGGGTCAAACTGGAATGTTGATGCATCAGGATCCCAATAACTTAATGCTTCTAAGAGCCTACGATAAACATAAAATTCAGCCACAAGCCATGGTGAGGATAACCATGTATCTTCATTCGAAAGAAATGGAGCTAAGATATTTGCCCAATCCTCTTCGTCTCCGGCAACGCCGCCAACCTTAGGATCTAGTTCTCGTAAGGCAGTCGTTTTTGCATTTTGTAATTCTTCCCGAAGGGCATTGAATCGTTCAAGTGCTCTTTCAAATTTAGGAGAGGTAAATTCTGCTTCATTTTCCGTAAAAGTACGCCCCAGAATTTCAGAGTCGACACGTCGTGACATTGTGTCGTAGGCCCATGTACCTTCTGTGAGTGACAATATAGGTGGTGGAAGTGGTAGAGAAGGTACAGCTTTTAGCTTGTCATCGTTCATATTGGTTGTTTCGCTCGACATTGATAAACACGTAGTTGCTTTTGTTTGAACTAAGGCTGGTGAATTGTTGGCGCTGAAGGTGAAGGAAAGTGTGTTGGGAATTCTTGATATACAAGATAAAACAGCAAAGATTAGCTTGACACTAGAGCCATTATTGGATTGAATCATTCTCGCCTTTCAAATAGGAAGATTGAAATTCAAACTATATTTGACAAGGTAAAGATTTAACAAGAGGAGATGTAGGAAATGAAAATAGATGTGCAAGCTACAAGATGAGGATCTCATTTATTATAACATCCTCGCTTACCTCCTCTCTCTCTAGCTAGGATGGTTGTGCTAGTAAAAAGATTGCTATATGATGATGGAAGTGATGTCACATGGGGAAAAATCACTTACATTTGTCTATTTTCAAGTACGTGTGAAGACAAAACCATAAAAAATGAGAAAATGCAAAAATTTCCATTGAAAACATACGGATTCGGTTTCAAATAATAAACTATATCTTGACCCTCTATTGATATCTGAACACCACACAAGAACAGTCCAACTTAGTAAAATATAGACTCTATAATGACATTCAAAATTGTTCAACACCCACATGATAATATGCTTTATGTAGAAACAGAATAATATATAATAAAAGTTTTGAACTGAAACTTATTTATTATAATCGTTGCACTTGCTAAGTCAATGTTAGGTCGTTGTCATGTACATTTCTCCAAATCAAAAGAATCATGCAATTATGTAGGTGCTGCTTTAGCATTATGTGAGAGTTCCATGAAATTTCAATTTCCCATTTTTCTTCAAATTTATGTGTATCTATAAGCACGCTCAGAAATGTCTCCACCTAATGAATGGATAGAAAGAACATCATAGCTTGATTTTTCTATCTGAATTGAATAGCATTGACAACACTTCAATTCAAGGTATTTGAAAATGATGCAATAGTGCTCAAATTACTTTGAAAAAATAATTTCAGGAGTTAAAAAAGTCAATATGCAAAATTAAAAAAAAAAGATGATACTTACAAAGAAAACCTTTGCTTTCGAAAAGAGACTGAAAATGCATTTGAAGTCAAAAGTTCTACTTTTGTGCAAAATTGGACACTTCCGCCTTGAATAACACTACTTGAACTCAAATTACTGAACTCGATTGTGTATTTGGCCTTTGGTCCAGATTCTTTCGAGCTATCCTTTACCGTTAAAGCATTTAGAATATATGTGCTATCCGTTTCATCCACTTCTTGCCTACAATCATATTCAAGTAGGGTAACACGTATAGAGTCTACTGCTGACCCAATAGAATGAGTGACTTCCATTTGCGGATACATATCAGCTCCGAAAATAACAGCTGCTCTTCCTATGTTCCATGCGTCTGTTGGTGGCATCGAAGGTGCATCTGTTTCAGATTCTGTTTGAGATGTATTTGTACTAGGTGTGATTGAAGGGAAAGAACTTGCACTCGGCCCAGAAGATATTGTTGGGGATGTGCTATTGCTTGGCTGCAGTGAAGGCAGTATACTAAAAGAAGGGGGTACACTTGTAGAATTCATGAAGTCAGATCAAATTGAATGAGAAACAGTTGGCTGTGTGTATAATAAAATATGAATTAATGCCTTAATGTTTTATTTATTTATTGGCACATTTGAAGGTTCTTTTTGGGGCGTGCATCGAGAGTATTCTCCTGTAAAATTATGCCTCTAGTTAGTACTATCTCTCTCTAGCAGAGGATATCATAGTACATAAACTGTATAGAGAGAATGTTTACAGCCAACTTCAAGTCTATCTGCTGAAAGCAACAAATTCAAAAATATAAGCAGAAAAAAAAAGAATACATTTAAATTCATTACAATGATTGTATTATTCAAGGCGAAGACCTTCCCAACAATTGAATGATGTCACGTAGTTAAAGCCATGCTCGCAGATCATATTTTGAATTCCATTATCTGCTGCCTAAATTTACTTCCAAACTTTCAAAAGACCTGGAGTGGATTTATGATTGTCAAAGCTTGCCAAAACTCCAGCATGGGGATGATGCACAAGTCCTGTAACTTCATTTGAATCATTTAATGTCATTGTATACTCCACTGACCCAGAATTTACATCGAAGCATAAGCACAATCTATCCTCTGTCGCAATATAAAGCCATTTATTGGATGGACTTATTGTTGCGGAAACAAAATCAGTCCCTATAGATAAGTTAACCCCTTCTATTTTGTCTGATCGTTCGTAAGTTCTTAATATAGCACCTGAGTAATTCATTAAAAATGCTTTTGAGCCTCTGCTAACAACAATCATTGTATTCTCAGGATGATGCAAGTGCAAAACAGTATGAATATTTCTTCCCATACCTCCATCTTCAGTTGTACCACCTCCTGACATGCTTATGGTTCCAATGGAGTGATTGGTTGGGTCAGTTGATTGGAAAGGTCGTATGACATGTTTCATTTCAGACGTTTTCCCATCCCATACCCGTACAGTAGCATCTGCGGAAGCTGTTACTACTAATATATTGGAAGAAGCCACATTATGACAATCGTAGACATAAGCACAGGTATTGACATAAGAGGTATGACCTTGAAATTGCTTCAACATTCTAGAAGCCCGCAATCCAAATTCTCGACAAAGAAAATCTTGCGAAGCAGTCAATACATGACTACCATCACGACTAAAGGCAAGGGCAGAGATAGCTTTTGCATGAGCATTGGGAAAGATACGAAGACATTTTCCATTAGTGATTTTCCATATTTTTACCATCCCATCCGATGATCCCGTGGCAAGCATTTCACCGTCATTAGAAATAGCTAATGCTAATACAGATGAGTCATGAAGCATGAACTCCTCCATTTTTTGATATGGCAAATCCGATGTTCGTAGCTTTCCCCACTTTTTGGGGTCCCAAACTTCAATGAATCCATCCGATGAGCCTGTAACTAAGCCTGAGCCATCTTGTAAGAATATAGCACACTCAGGTTGTGTTTTTGTTCCAAATTTAATTTTACCAGCTTCTCTTGTGGGTATTTTTTCTGCAGGAATAGAAGAATCCGAAGATTTTGAGCCTTTCGTAGAATATTTCGAGGACGGAATAGCAGCATCGCCAAGTACTAAATCAAAGGTGGAAGAGCGATGGCGCTTTCGTTTTGATTTTTTCTTTTTTTCAGTGCCATTTCCTGTGGAATCATTCTTTTCATCATCGTTATTAGTCCGCTCCATCATGGGAAGTTGACCTGTGTGAGCTTGCCATTTGACAGATTGTTGTAACAAAGTCAAAAGTCTCCCTCTCGGGGCCATGGGTATTGACTCTGCTAATCGTTTTGCAATATCATCTCTTCTTCTTTGTCTTGAAACATTGTCTTTACCATAGTAATCAATGGGGAGTCCTGCGTGCTGTTCCTGTTTTCGAATAGAATCAGCTGCTTGAATTCTTCTTTCTATCGATGAAAATTTGTTTCCGATTTCATCCGTTGATACTAGTCGCAAAGCTGCATATGCAATTTCTACTTCACCTACTTCTGCTAATTCAAGTATTGTCATTTCATGTACATCGGCAAGCAAATCAGGACTCAATAGATTTTTGCGACGATCTAGAATTGATAACGCCGAAAGAACTTCCCCCCATCTACCAGACATTGCCAAAGATCGTAAATTGGAAAATGTAGCCTAATGATAAGCATCAAAGTTTGAACTCTTTTTGGTCAGCACGATATTAATGAGGGAGAAAATTTGGTAAATTTGGTAAATTTGGTAAAGTAAATATACGTACCATTGCTCCAACTCCGCTTTCCTCTCGAAGCATTCGGCATGATTCATGTAATCCACATTCTGTTAGATGATGTTGGATAAGACGAAGAATATCAGAAGATTCTATATCTTGGCTATTCATCGCGTAATGCGTTTTAGCGCTTAAGGTTTGTGCTATAGACCTTTATTTCATTTCTACATTCATGTACAGAGTTTTCGTAGAAATTTTTAAGATGGTTTTTTGTGAATAAAAGTTTGATCGTCTGTCTCCCTGGTGATAAGTAGCAGTTTTCTGTGATTCAAATTGAAGTAGAAATTGTAGGACTAATAATCGTAGAAAACTTTCAAACAAACGAATATCTTTTCGATCTTTTATAAAGAAGTGTTTATCATCAGTAGCAGTCTGTAAATGGCACATCTTTCATGAAAAGAGTCGAAACCATTTTCTATCTCCAGTATTTCGTTAAATTCGGAACGCTCCAATAGAAAAGAGAGAACTTACCTATGAGCATCTTCAAAATTCAAGGAATTGGATTGCATTTTTTACTCTTCTTGTTTTTTCATTTTTTTCATATTGGACAGAATCATCAAGTCATTGCATATAAGTTCATTCCACCAACTGCTACAAATTTAAATTTACCAGAAGCCATTTTACCTCAGGGGTTGAAACTAGAAATTCCAGTTATGAAGGCTTGGAGTTGTCATGGACGTAGTAATGGAGAATTGGTGGAAAAACTTGCATTGGTGAGTTGAAATTGCATGAGAAGAAAGAAGTCAAATGGTAGACAATCTCTTATGTTGAAAACACTTGTTATCTTTTTGGATTTACCCCCGTCTCACATATTTAGCTTATAATAATTAGGCACAAATTGTTAAAACAAGAGCAGTTCAGGAAGCCCTCCTTAAAGTTGACAGGGTAAACTATGTGAATAATAAGAAATCCGCTTACGATGATTCTCCTCAGCCGTTGGGGCTTGGCCAAACCATTAGTGCTCCTCATATGCATGCGCATGCTCTTGAACAAATTCTACCTACTTTAGTTGTTCGTCAAAAAAACATTAAAGAACGACTTCAGGCTCAAAACATCAATTATTCACTAAATACTTCGTTGAAAATACTTGATGTAGGATGTGGCTCCGGTTATTTGTCTTCTTGTTTTGGTAGGCTCGTGGAAGAAGACAAAAATGAACTTGGCCTAAAAGGAACAGTTTTTGGAATTGATGTTTTACCAAATCTTGTTGCTTTATCGGAATCAAACGCAAAAAAAAAAGATTCCGATTTAATACAAAACAATATAATATCGTTTCAAGAAGGAGATGGCTGGAATGGTTTGAAAAGTGAGGCTCCATTTGATGCCATACATGTTGGTGCTGCGGCGGAAGATTTTCCCACCAAATTACTGATGCAATTAAATATTGGAGGACGTATGATTTGCCCTGTTGGGCCGAATGGTGGTATCCAGTGCCTTTATCGAATAGATAGAGTCAAACAATCTTCTGATGATAATCTTTATGATGTATCCGATTTTATATTCAAAGAATTACTTGGAGTGAGGTATGTTCCCTTAGTTAAGCGTTGATGAAGTTGAAGAATAAGGACAGCTTAGAGATCGGTTCTGTTGCAAAATTAAGTTCTCTATTATGTATTCCTTAGAGGTCTTAATTTTATATCTAATAAATTCAAATATCATATTCCGAGTAATATGGTATCGCCCTATACTAGCACTTGTAGCATAGTATTGATGCAATTCCATAATAGCAATGCAACAAATATTTTCTTTGGCAAGTCACATCAAAGCCAAAACCTTCGCCTATGGCACAATGCCAAGTTAATCCAAATTTTTTATCCATTGTATTTTTGATAAGTTGAGCTGCTGACTTTAAAAAAGATAGTATATTGAAGTCGCGTTAAATGAAGTTCTTATCAGTTTCGATGTTTTGGGTGAAATAGGCCAATCAATGATGGATGGAACAAGGAAGAAACTTACTTCATAATTTTTGTTAGATTGAAATTTATCCATTGCCATCGTTACAATTTCAACAGCCTCGCTTCCCATTTCTGTTGGCATATCAGAATACTTCAAGAATATGGATCGTTAATTAAGGAAGTGACAAATAAGAAAAAACCTTTGAACACTTACTTTCACCAAAGGTCTACTAATTACTTTACGGAGCTCCTCCTCTGATAACTTTGAACCTAAACTAGCCATCTTCAGACTTGGCAAATAAAACTGCTTATGTTGTGAATGCGAACTCAATTTTTCAATTTTTTTCAAAAGTTCTTTTCAAATTGAATTTTAGTCGGATTCAACGTCCACGACTAAAACAAAGGCTCAGTGTAAAATGAATAATGTGGTTTTTTTTCTTGTGAGTATAATTTCACTTGAATAGTCAACAATGATAAATCTGCTTTAAAATTTAAAACGAAAACTTGATCATGGGGCACACCCTTCAGTAATACAAGTTTGGGTACATCTAAAAATTTTGAAGGCGGATCCACCATCGGCTTCGCATGAACTACCACAATCAAGAATGCAATCAGCTGTATTCATGACATCTGCACCATCAACATCAGCATTTTCGGCTACATTGCCAATAAACTCTCTGCCTTCTTCGGTAGCGGCACCTATAGCTTCTGTGGCTGTGGCAGTAACTGACTCTACATCAATATTTTCTGCTACATTACTGGCCACACTTTGAGCAGCTTCGGCAGCAGCTTCGGCAGCTTCTTCGGCGGCTTCTTCGGGACTAAGATCTCCATCACGTATTCCCTGCACAGTTCCTGTTAGATCTGACTCACTTAGTCCAGTGGCGACAGAACCTGCAATCTCAGTGACTTTGTCCACATCCACATTCTCAGCGACATTCTCAGCGACATTTTCTACAGCAGATCCAACTGTTTCTTGAACTAATTCCACATCGATATTTTCCGAAACTGCGTCCAAAACTTCATTGCTATCTAGATCTTTTATAGTGTCGACTGCGTCTTCAACTGCTTCGGTAACATTGCCGACTACTTCAGTCGCATTGATATCCTTTACAGCATCTACAACATCGGTAATATTACCAACTACTTCAGTCGCATTGATATCCTTTACGATACCTACAACTTCTGTGACATTAACATCTTCTACGGCAGATGTAACGTTGCTTCTGACTGCATCCACATCAACTTGACCAGCTACTTTTTCAGCCACAGATGCTGGTGATGTATCCGATTCTTGCGCCATACGTGAACCTCTGAGAGTCTGTCCATCGCTATTCAGGATGATATTAGATAAAAGAATTGTGAAAAGAAATAGAGATCTCATTTTTAGTTCAAAAAATGGTTGCGACGAAAACAAGGTTTCTAGTAAATTTTCAGGTTGTGTTATCTTATTGTTTTTCATAATCGGCTTGTAATTCCAAGATTTTTGATCTATTCCGTATATACTACGTGTACCGTACGCACTCCAAGTATAAGATTCAAGTTTCAAGATTGAAATTGGGGGGGTTAAGGAATGCATGCATATGGAAATGTTTCATGTCGACCATATGAATATGTTTCAGCGAAACAAACTATGTTGAATCATTTAGTATTTTCAACTTTCATTGTAAATGTCACATAAGGAGAAAAATATAAAACTGTCCGTTGCATGAGTCAATGTTAGACTTTCAAAAGAGCCACATTAAATGATACCGAAATTGATTAAACAAAAGTGTTCTCGAGTTCGAGCTATTGTCGTCTGAAAATGTATAATACATAGACCACGATTCAATTTCAAATCGGACCAAAACATTAGTTAACTCATTATAAGCAAGAATTCTCTTTTGGGAGACTTTTTTACCGTTAGGGATTTTTAAAGGGTGAAATAATATACGCAGTGTCTGCATTGCTGTAAAGTACTATTCATCTGTGACCTTCAGCATCTTTTTTCATCTAAATAGTTGGACAAGAGCAATTATTACATACGATATTAGTATGCACCTGATGCTAATTCAAAAAGTTGAATTTTGTAATTGACCGCCTAAATCCAACTCGTACTGGGAATCTATATCTTATGATACTCCGATATTGGTCTTGCTACTTGGTCTAATATGAAGCACAGAAAAAAAAAAAAACAGTTAAGTAAATAGTACTACACGACTTGAGGCTTTTTCTTATGAAATTGATGCAAGCTCTATGGCATCATAAAATAACCAAACAAATATCCTTTGCAGCTAGAAAGATCTCATTATGAAATACTCAATTGTCAACATACTTCTCCTTTCAGTTTGTGCCGTCAGCTCATCAGATGGAAGATCTTTGCGCGGATATAAAAGACCCTATGTAATACAAACAGTTGAGAAATTTGTGCGAAAAGTCCAAGAAAACGAAACAGAGGTTAATCACACAGGGACAGACGAAATAAATGCAACCGCCACTAATGGTACAGAATCTGTTGAGGAGAAAAATGTGACAACTAGAGTGCAAGATGCTGTGAATGATGTAGTTGATACTGAAGCGCTTGAAGACACTGTCATGAGTGTTGTTGAAAACATTGACAGAGAAGAAATCAAAGATTCAACAATCGGTGATATTGTAGAAGGTGCAGGAGAAGCTGTCGAACAAGTAGCAGATAATATTGATAAAGAATTAGTGTCTGAAGTGGCAAGTGCGGTTAATCAAACACTAACTGAAATGACCAAAGAAGAGCTCGCGAATAAGACATTGGAAGCATTAGAAGACGAAGATGTTCAAGAAGCTTTTGTTGATGTTGTTGATAGTGCAAATGATGTTGTTGAAGCATTTGAAGACGTTATTGAAAGTGTGGACAAAGGTGAAGTAACAAATGCGATCGCGCAAAACATTGAAGGAAACCTTGACGAAATAGACGCAGCAGTCGAACAAGTTATAGAAACTGTTGATTTTGACGGTGCAGCAGATGTTATTGATAGTGCTATATCAGAGGTTGTAGAAAATGAAGTGGTTGCAGGGGTCATAGAAAAGGCATCTGAGAACGACATGGTTGCTGGTGCGGTTGAAAAATTTGATGAAACAGCAACGGAAGCCGTAAATACTATTGAAGAGAAAGTGTCAGAAACAGCAGAATCGCTTGGATTTGATGCAGAAGGTATAGCTCGTCAAAACACATGTGGGGAAAGATGCGCTCAAGAATGTGCACCTCCACCATCTACTAAAGTGTCTATTGCGGCTAGATTGGGTTGCAATCGCACATGCATGAGAGAATGTATGGACTCTTTTTTTACTGAAGCCCCTACATCACCTCCTGCCACTGCGTCTGCATCATCTCCTTAAATGATCTGTTTTTTGAAAGGATTATTTTAAGCCATCCTCATAGTAACAGTGAACAGTCATATCCATAATATATAATATGGAGTAAGAATATATGAATTGAGTATTTAATCAAAGAAACAATTTCAACTTAGTGAAGAGTATACCAAATCTCATTTCTTCAAAAAAGATATCATAAATATACGAAAATGGAAAGTGACATAATGAAGTAAGAAGGCTATCAGGAGTACAAACAATTTGCAATTGTTTTTTGTTTTCTTATTCATTTTGTATACATTGGCGAAGAAGTGAGAAATCTAAAATTTGTTCGGGATCCCTGAACACTAAAAATAAGCATGGTATGATGAATTAAAATTTGGTACTTGGTTATATTATATCGTTATGGTTCAACGCATGGCACAATACAATCACGCATACATCTTAAGTTTGCAACTCTTCCTATTTCTATCGCACAAGATGTTTCACAATTTTTTCTACATTGATTTGCTGTGATTAATGCTACCGGGTCTATACCCAACTCATCTGCGGTTTCCTCAATGATTGTTTGAGTGTTTTCAGCCACTGTTGATACAGCCATATCAGCGGCTTCAGCAGCTGCATTAGCGATAGTCTCGGCCACTTCTAGGGATTCTTCAACTTTTCCTTTCACTGCCTCTACTGTTGCATTCACTGCTTCTTGTCCTTTCTCAATTGTATTTCCTATAGTTTCTTCAGCTTTATCAACTACTTTTCCTACCGTTTCTTGTGTTGTTACAATTGTATCGTTTAACATACTTGTAGCCGTAGAGACAGTATCATTAACAAATTGTTGCCCCTGTTCAATAGTTGATTCTACTGCATCTCCGGCAGCTGTAAGCTGTTCATCAACAGCATTCTGACCGGCAGCTCCTGCTCCCTTGATGGCGATATTTGTTGCTATTACTTTTCCAAGTGGGATCCCATCATTCTCGTCATCATTTTGCAATAAACCATTATTTTGGAGTGGTCTATTAATTTGTAGACCTCTTGATCCCCTCAACTGATACCCATTTGATTCAAAAGTTTGAATTGCAAAGAGTGATATAGTAATGATGAAAGTTCTCATTCTCTGCTGGTATGGTGGGATAAGAAATAGGTGCTAGAGATAAGTATCTTATTTTGTGAATATGGTGAAAATGTAGGATTTAATGAAGCCGTTGGAGGATTGAGTTTTCTTTATTATTAAGTCTTGGTTAGAAGTGCTAAAGCTGTAACGGTATTGTCATGAAGATTTAGCGATGTCAAAAAGTATAATATTTTCCACAAGGTTACAATATGTATGAAGAGTGACGTATAGACCTGGAGGTCATAAGTTTCTGACACATTGAAAGAAACATGTGGTAAGCACATATCAATAGTTTGATGGGACTTAGTTCCTTCTGGTATACGAGTTAGTTTTCTCACGAATAAAAGAACAACAAACTAACAAATAGAGAAATCTATATGTAACTGTTATAAGTTAAATCGCTCAACCCATGCATATTGTGATGAATCCCATGATCAGCAGATGAGCAGCACTATGCAATTTGATGTCAAATTATTACTTCACTCTTAGCCACAATTAGCTCTTTGTCGTAATTCTGTTTTGTGCTTAATGTAGAAATTAGGTGGTAAAATTTTGTTTCGAAATCTATGAAAAAAAATATTATAGAAATCTTGCTCATATTGGCACATAATGGAAACTTTAAAACTCCTATGAACAAAATATATTATAATTTGCACATGAAAACCTAACACGATGATAAATATCACGTAGTTCCATATATATTCTTTATGTAGAATTCGTAAATCAAGGAAAAAAATTGTACTATTTGGATAATATGCGATTAGTTTCTCTTTAAAATGAATTCAATGCCTTAATTAAAAATATCTAATAATGATAAGACATTGGCATGTCAGTTATATTTTCATGCAAGTTCGAAATTAATAACATGGATCATTTTTAACTCCAAATAATTACAATTAATACTCAGGAAAATATTTTCAACGTTCAATATTGATTGGTCGAACGGATAAGATTTATTCATACCAAGGTGGACGTTTGTTTTCACTAATTGATTTCATTGGAAACGAAAATTTACTTGTTTTTCAGTAAACATTACAACTTATCATTAATCCAAAGAAACAAGAAAAGAAGTTTATCGCAAGCATAATCCTATCATGGTCACTCGCGCTTACTTACGATTCTTTATGCTTTTAGCTCTAATGATTGCTCCATTTGGGGAATCACTTCAGCTGAATGAATGCAGAGAATTGGACCCAGAAATCGAGTATTACTGTCCAACAATGAGATATTGCGAATGGGATTCTTATCCAATGGGAACTAAAATTTTCTTCAGAAGGAATATTGGTTACAGAGTTCCCGAATGGAATTATGAAGAAATTAGCCAAGTTGAACAGACAAATTTCCGCAACCTCCGTTTAGGGCTAAGAATTGACATGAACAAACTTGGTTACCAAGAAGACACACATGACTGCTGTCTAGGTCATTATGAACAATACAGTTGGGATGATCTTACGAAAGATGAAGAACATACAGAGTATTTTTGGGAAGTTGTCACTGCTCTGAAAACTCTAGGATATAATAAGACAACATGGGACAGTGGAGACGGATCACCTTATGATGACTTTTGGTGGGACGAATTACCTACGGAAGTGCAAGATGCTTTAAATGATGGGCTTTGTTACAACGAGCAACTCTGGAACGGTGTCCCAATAACACTATGGAATGAAACAACTGTTTTACCAGGTGCCTGGTATATGAATACGACGAATTATACCCTTTCCAACATGACTGAAGATGACCTTGTTTAACCATTGATTGAATCTGTCACTGTGGAACTAAAATACAATTGTATTCTCCTTATATTACAAATGATTTTGTGTAGTATTTGATTTTCTTTACGTTGTAAGGTTTGTCCTTGAGGAGGAACCAAGGTAATAAAGCTTAATATTTAAGATTCTCCTCAACATATTTAATATTAATAGAGATAAGCTACATCCAATATTCTGTTTTCCTAAATTTTGGAGCTATCCGAATCCAATTACAGCTTCAAATATTGTTCTTATTACGTTGAATAGTTGTGAAATATACTAGATGAAATGCAAATGCATATTACACCGAGGGAAATTTTAAAGCTTCAATTAAACATTTTGAACTATAATAACTTAGTTATTTCTTCAACAGGATGAACCATAGGAAAATTTCTTAATCCAAATAAGGAAAAATGTGTTCGTCCTACTCGGTGAAATTCGCTGGTATATTAACAGGGGAATCAGTGGGTGAAATAACAGGAGATAAAGAAACACTTTCTGCGATATCTAATTCCGTAGCATTTGTAGAATTTTCTATTGCCATTTGACCTTCAAAATCAACCTCATCCAATAACCCGCTTGATGATTCTGTCGTGTTCATTGTAGAGCTTAATGATACAGATGTTGCGTTTCCTGAAATGTCGTCATCTGAAAAGTCATCATCTGTTTCATTAAATGGTAATGTCACAGCTGCTGAAAGTACGTCAAAAGTGATTAGCTGACCAAATTCACAATGTTGTCTCACATCGCAGGCAAATACGATTTCTCCCATTTCAGCGTCAGCTTCCGTAAATACATAAGTTGTGGGGGATCTGTTTCCAACGAAAATTCGATTATTCATAGAGCAATCACCGCTTGGATGAATAAAGACGTTATGGAATGCGTTATCTGAATTCCATTCAAAAATTACTGTATCTCCAACATTTGCAGTTTGACTAGATAAGCCCTCTGGTCCTGGAATGAACCAGTTAATAGCAAAAGAATCTTCTGAAATGGTCGCACTTTCTGTTGTATCAATTTCGGAATCATTGACAGAACTTTCTGTCATGGATTCATTTTGCTCAATCTCCACGAATTCTGATTCTTTGTCAACAGTACTATTTTCACTTATCGACGAATCATCAAAGAGAATCTTATCTAATGATTCAAGTGTTGATTCTGTTGCATTAATGGTGAAATTATCATCAGTAGTTCGACCTTCAAAATCAACCTTATCCAATAACCCGCTTGATGATTCTGTCGTGTTCATTGTAGAGCTTAATGATACAGATGTTGCGTTTCCTGAAATGTCGTCATCTGAAAAGTCATCATCTGTTTCATTAAATGGTAATGTCACAGCTGCTGAAAGTACGTCAAAAGTGATTAGCTGACCAAATTCACAATGTTGTCTCACATCGCAGGCAAATACGATTTCTCCCATTTCAGCGTCAGCTTCCGTAAATACATAAGTTGTGGGGGATCTGTTTCCAACGAAAATTCGATTATTCATAGAGCAATCACCGCTTGGATGAATAAAGACGTTATGGAATGCGTTATTTGAATTCCATTCAAAAAATACTGTATCTCCAACATTTGCAGTTTGACTAGATAAGCCCTCTGGTCCTGGAATGAACCAATCTATATTTATGGTATCTTGTGCATTGGATGAACATGCTCCACAGAGAAATTGCAAGAGCAGGTAGAGCGAGAGATTTGCAAACTTCATAAAGGTCTATTAGTTACAAAATATGTCTTCAAATTTGCATTGAAAGCAAAGCTCTTCTTCTTTTGAGATTGGCTCTCAGCAAAAGATAAAGATTTTCCCACCATAATAGTAATAATTGGTCTCAGATCTAACGTATTTCTCTAAACAACAATAATTAATGTACGTTCAAGCAATTTCAATTATTGTCGTAATGATGTAAAAATTACTTTTACATTTCAAAATTAATTACATAAAAGATACTCATGATTTTTAGGCTACGGCCAGAAGTCTCGCTCTGATTCCTTTACAATGCTACACTCTAATCTCACCAGTAAGATGTTGAGTACTGGGATCGGCTCATTTTTAAGATGTTTCTTAAGTTTTCCCAGTATGTACTCAAATAAAAATTAAGCTAAGATGCGTACACTGGAGTATGAAAAAAGTTAAGATGCGTATCTGGGGTTACCGAAAAATTAAGATGTTTTTAAGTCACTGTATATTATATTACGTACGTAGGGACATGTCGAGATAGGTTCATCTAATTGAGTTTGAACTTAGTGCGTGGGAAAGTTTTGGTCAGTGTGGTCATGGGATCGATTCATGTCAAGACTGATTTTAAACTACAATTTTTGATGCTTTTCCCTTATTTATGCAAGCATGCGTTATAATTTTTGAATAAAATTTCATCATAATAAAGTTAAATATATATGATGTGATACAAATATAATTAATCCATGCAATAAACTTCATGATGGATTATTATACTTTATTCTTAAGTGTTAAAATTTCTTCTAAGAAAAGGAAGTGTCTCAAGATAACAACAAAACCATATCTAAAAAAAGATAGGACAAGCATATCTCAAACTAGCTAATGAACAATAAAAGCCCAACTAGAAAATAAGAAATAAAATTGAAAATACATCATAAACAGAATTTTAACTATCTAAAAGAGAACTATGGATAAAAACTATTGGATAAGTGTGGTGATAGTGCCTTGATACAGGAAAAACATATATATATTTGATAAAGAATCTGAAAATGTATGACTGAAATGTGCCGTCAATTGTCTTGGTGTTATTCTAGATTGTTGATGTACAACATTTGGAAAATAGGAAATTACAGAGATATGGACTATTGGTTAAGGGTGGTGATGGAGACTTGATACAGGAAAAAACCTTATTCTCCCATCATCATATATTTGATACGGAATCAGAAAATGTAGGATTGAAATGCAACGTGCATTTTCTTGCTAGATTGTACCATTACCATTTGTTGTTGGACAAGATCATACATTCACACAAGAAGATGATGAGAGGCTTCAAAAGTGAGAGTTTACAATGCATGTTGTGATGAATTGTGGGATGGAAACTAAAAAGCATGGATGGGTTGACCTTGTGTGCAAAGGAAAGGGAAAGAGAATTAAATTTGGATGACCAAATCTGCCCTCAAGGAATGAACAAGGGAGATTTTCAAATCCCAACTGAATTCAATAATGACTCAAATATTGAAAGTGTAATGGTAACACATGAAATTGATGAAGAACACAATGATAATGATAGCATCGTTGATGTAGAATAGGTGCTATTACTTTACAATACATAACATAAATGTTTATTAAATATTATTTATTAACTGGAATGTGATGATCATTTAATCCAATTACTTTTGATTTCAAATAGAATGACAGTTGAAGTGGCAGCATCAGTTACAATACATAACAAAGAATATTTATTTTAAGAATATTAAAGATTAAATTGAATATGATTATAATTGAGCCCAACAATATTTGTCTTCAGATAGAATGAATTCAAGTACAAATTGTTTTTCTCAAAGGACTTTTCTTTCTTTGAACAACAATGATATACTATGGATGGAAGAGAAGAACATCACCATTCCTATCCGCAACTGCATATCCATTTGTGGGGAAGCAGAAGTGTGTAACAACTGGGCTATCAAATTCATAATCAACTTCTCCAACATCTGCAACCACTTGGAATGCACTTAAAAAAGTCAACGTCAATATGAGCTGCACTATAATAGTTACAGGAACAGGAAATTGCAGACCAAAGACTTGTGGACTTGAGGGTTTCCCAACCAACCACATCCTGTGCTTTTTTTATTCCGACCATCCACTTTTCGCTAATATAAGCCTTTGTAACATGCTCACTTTGTTTTGTATAATGGATGACTTGATTCCACAATTGGGGATTTTTCTCCTTAATAGCTGAGGACAGATACCCATGACCAGCACAATTAGCCTTAAAGCCAACAGAAATCTCTTTAATAGCAACACGTTTGATGTGGACATTAGATGTGATAAGGTCTTACATTATTTTCGTTTGAGTGATAAGGCTTTTTTTTTCTTGACAAAAAGTACTTCTTTTCTAGGAATCAAAATAAAAATTGGATTCTTGAACTCATCAACAAGTTTACAACCATCCTTTGTATCAATACCTTGTAGAACATTCAAATTGTGCTCTTCTTTCTCATCATATGAACACTTTTTGTACTCTTGGGGGAAAAAAGAATGCTTCTTGGACTTGCATTCTTTCTCTGATAGCTTGCATGTATCAGAAATCATTTCCTGGACCAGCAAACCTGAGTTATTTGCTTTTGAAGCTTTTACTTTGCATATCTTTCCATTTTTTGGCACCTTTTTCTCTACATTATGCAGGGTTTTTGCAGCAAATTGGGTCCTTTTACTACAACTAGATTTTTGCTAAAGGTATTTTCTATTATATAAATGAATAAAGTAATGACAAAGAGATAATATTAGTGCAGAAAAAAATCGCAAGGGATTCCCCTATAACCGTGCATTATTTTACCATGAAAAAATCAGTACTAGATCCTCTAAACCACCCCTCCTCTTCATCTCAGCAGCAGTCAACAGTACAGGTTGAACCTGTACCTATGGAGCTCAGCCTTGAGTCAGAATTGGGGGGGTCTTGAGGATAGTATAGAAATTTCAACTATTGTTTTGAATTATTTCTTTATTTTATCTAGTAGGAAAAAAGGAAATGAAAAAGTTAGCCTAGAAAATGGCCAAAAATGAGGCAGTTTTATGCAGTAAAACATGCAGGAACTTACCAAAAAAATTAGATGAAACAAGAGACAAGTTGAAAAAGACTGGTGTTACCTTTTGTACCACTGAAGGAAGCCCAATTTTTTTCCTGTCTTTTTTTTTCAATCTGACATCTACCTCTTGACCTGGTTACACCATGTACTTCTTTGACCTTGTTTGAACCATTGTTTGTGATTGGTCTACAATGAGTGACAGGCAGGAGCTGTTTGCTCTTTTATGCTCTTTCTGAAGGAGATGATAGCTTTGATAAAATAAAACCAACAATGAAAACAAACAAATCTATACGTACCGTATGTGAAACACTGTAGGAAGAAGATTCATCGATCAAACCAAACAAGAACAAGAATTACTTAAGACCATGAAACAAATACTTAGAACCAAAATCTCTGGAGGTTCTACAGGAAAATGCATTGAAAAATATCTTTCTTTTAAATAGATTTGGAAGTTCAAGGTAATGATGGATATCATCCTTCTCTTTCAGGTGATAAGAATAGAAGAAATACAAATGTTTTTGTAGCATGATGGTGAAAGGATTTGATCTCCTATTGAAGTTGAGACAGATCATTTGGACTTCATTGAGCAACTTGATAATGTCTGACCCATGTTTCCATTGCTTAATCTCCTTAACATCCTCTAGGTTTGTAATGACTGTATTGGAGAATTGTCCCTTAATGACCAGAGAGCTTTCAGTTCTGTGGCAAGCTTATCAACCTTATTTATGTACTGTCATCTTTTTCAAACTCAGAGCCATTGCCCAGATCAGGTTTGATTGGTGTACTAACTGAGGGAAGAGTTTTATTTGGAGATTCTGCAAAAATACTAGATAGATCACTGGAGTATTGCATAGTACAATAATGCCTCAATGCTTCCATCATCCTTATGAACTGAGTGGGATCTTTGGCTTCTTCTGGGGCCTGAAACACATGACCATTCATGGCTTCAGTGTCTCCTTTAAAAACAGTAGTAACAGCGACTTGACGGTTTTGAGCAGCTTGATTTCTACAATTGTGGTTATTCCTACTACAACAACTGGATGATGCAGGATTCTGGGATGTATTTGATATGTTGTTTTTATTGGAGTCATTGTTGTTACCAATGGAATCTGAAGCTGGAGGTTCGGAACTCATGGTCTAAGGTTTAGATATTTTCAACTTATCCAGGATCGCAATAAAGAAGGGTCTGACAATTGTATCCACTGTGGTGTTGATAAACAAAATGAATTAAAACTTTCCTTTTGGTGAACTTATGGACAAATCCTTGTGAGTCCCTACTTGATTTGTGGAGCTCTTTTAGGAACTGAATTGGCACAATTGCTGGCTGATACTTCTCTTGATACAGCATGTGAAGAATGACTTGTGGTCGAAGCGTTATGACCAATGTTTCTGACACAGGATATGCTCTGGCCACAGGAACGGGATGAGCGGAGACTACAGTTTATAGAAGATCCCGTTCGGCTTCCCTCAGAGATCTTTGAACTTCTTGTAGCTTGCGTCCAGCGTCACTTACAGACGTTTGAAGTTGGCGTATAGTCTCAATTAAACGGTTCACGCCTGTTTGAGCTATAAAAATACTTTCTAAAGAGTTAATGTTAAAATCGGAATTGTCTTGGGACATTCAGTCTTGGACAAGTCTAATTGATGAAATCAATGTTGTGTTCAACTGTAATTACTATTGGTTAACTCTTTAGAATGAGAAAAGGATGGTTGAACAACCATCCTTTTCTCATTCCTATTTACATAAAAACACAATTATGTTAAGTAACAGTTAAGCTTTTCTAAGGTTTTTTACACCAGTGAGTGTATGGCATAGTACCGTAAAGATCTTACAGCATATTGGGTCGGGGTACGTAAATTAATATTACTGCACATGGCTTTTTGTGTTTTTGGAGTTTTGGACGGGGTTTTCATGTTCGATTTGTTTAGCGCGCGTATTATATGTTTTGGAGCTTTGAATTGAAAAAGTATTTCCAAGTACTTGTTTGGCCCATTGTTGAAGTGTTTGAGCGTGGTGGGTATTCGTGTACCATTGGGATCCATATGCTCTTCTCCATAAAGAATTGGCCTTGGTGAGTATATTCATGTGTCGTTTTTTGTGCATTAAGAGTTCTATTAATTGTTTTGTTTGTTGTGTTTCTTTTGTCATATTTGTTTGGAGATGATTGAAATATTGCATTTTTGTGTCCTAGAAGGAATTCTGTGGCGATTGGACCCATCATGCCTTGATGGTCAATAGTAAATAGGAGCATTCTGTATCGTTTTTGGATTAGTTCTAGTGAAAGTTGTTCTGAGGTAGAATTTGATTTCGCGTGGTCATTTATTTTGAATTTGTTATGTTCATGAGTTTGGCGGTGAGATTTCATTGCATTTGCAATTTCTTCATAATTTGTTGTTGTTGGTCTTGTTTTGTAGGGTGGGATAATTGTGATGTCTATTAAAGTTGTTGCGTGTGGTTCATTGCTTGCTTTAATAGGGTGTTTGACGGCAACGTCTCCAGGGCGCATTTGGGTTGCTTTTTCAAAAATATGTGTAAGCTCCCTGTCATGCACATTATTCCTGGTTGTGTTGGATATGATTGGGAAAATTTCTTGTCAAATTGTGTATAATGAATCTCTCATTCTGTCGTGTAAATCTTTTTTGCTATTTTGGTTGCAACAGAAAAAGTGGTCCCCGTGGTAGTGCTGGCCATAGTGGTAGACTTAATTTCCTCTGTAAGAATATTTTGAATTCATCTGGAGAGAAATTGTTCGTGTTGTCTGTGCAAGTGGAAAGTCCAAATGGAATTGATGTGAGTGCACTTAGTGCAGATGGCATGTGTTTTTGGGCTTGTTGTGGTAAGGTGTTCCAAGTTGATTTCAATCTTTCAATTGTGATTTGTTTTTGGATGTTTTTTGCTGTTGGGATGAGTAGTGCTTGGTAGGTGTAAGTTTCTACTGTATATGGGAGGCTGGATTGGAGATGGGGAGGCATATTTCATCAATGTACTGTGAGGTAAGGTTGTTGAATTTTTGGAATACATTTAATGTTGATGACTTCCAACCTTTATATGTTGCTGTCAAGTATACCTAGTTTAGCCGAATTTTCACGTAATTATTCAAATACTTATGTAGGCATATTTTGTTCACTAGGTACACTTTAGCAAGGCCATGTTCTAATAGGTTGGATAATAGTCATAGGCCTTTCTTTTGGTATATTACTTATAGATTTTCTTTCCATCATCTAAGCAATCTTTGTGAAACACAACTTATTTCCCAACAGTTGATGAAAATCTATCAAGATGATAAGAATTCATTTCCACAGAAGATCAGATATGAAAATGACAAAAGAAATTATTATCAGTGTTTTAGAACTTTCCGTAAATCCTCTGATACAAGGGCGCTGGAAAGAGGCGTTACAAAAGTGGACATTGACATTGTGAATAAGTGGAAATCAGACGAAAATTCAAAGTCAAACAAACCAAGTCTGCTTATGCATCTTTTATACGCCCAATTTAATATTTTTAATGGGCCGTTCTTACGATACACTAAAGAAATGTGATCTTGTTCATCATGGAATCATGCAGACAAAGATCAACTAGTAGAAGATACATGTCTTTAGAGTATTGTGGTTAAGGTGAGGAATCGACTAGGGGGGACCGAGACGGTTTTTTTGGAACTCAATCAATGCTGAGATTGTGTTTTTTTTTAGATCCATTAGGGAAATCAATTTTGATACGGGAACAAGAAAGTTTCAGATACATTTAATTTGTATTCTGATTCTTTTGGAGGATAGGAGATGAATATATTGTTTATATTTTTCAAGCGAGGGGAAACCCCGTGAAAATCCAATTATTCAAATCAAGGAATTCCTCACTTCAAGCTGGAACTGTTTTTATTTTGGTAATCCAGCACTGGAAAAAGAAAACTACCCCCCCCCTACTATCAGGAGATATATATCCTCTTGATTTTATGATTCCAAAAAGTATTACGATAAAAAAAATTCTATAAAAACTAAAAACCTTTTTTATTTGTTACATTTGAAGAGAAAAATGATTTTAAGTACGCATCAAAATTATTCAAGAATACATAAGCTGAACGACCTCAATATTAATTTGTACTATCATAGTCTTTTTTTTTATGCCTTTCTTTGGAATTTCATAAGTGAGGTTTTAAAATAATTAATAAATATAGATAGGTAATATATCTTATGAAAAGTTGCATTCATTGTATCTGATTTATGCGATAAGCCTTACCTTACTAAGTAAGTTATATATGTCAAAGATTTTGCATGACTTAATATAGTTTTTATCTGACATGTGTCACTTACACAAAACAGATCTTTATAAGGGTTTTTTAATTCGCCGATTTTCTCAGAAATAAAAAAGATTTGAATACTCTCTCTCTTGATGAATTGATGGGCTAAAAGCATCAAATGGAATAATCAACACAGCACCTCAAACAACGAATCTCAATACACTTTAATATAGTTCTGTACATAGGAATCAATCCACGCACAACCTTTTCCAACCGATTCAAATGAATGGCGCTTCGTCTGTTTCCAATGGAGAATTTTATTTGCGAAAAAAATCTCAAACAATTATAGGTGTAAATGGACCGATAATGGGACCAGGAGGAGGTGGTATCGGGCCCCAACCTGCGCTTAAAGGAGGTCCACCACCACCTGCTCCTAAAGGTGGCCCACCACCAAAAGGAGGTCCGCCACCACCTGCTCCTAAAGGCGGCCCACCACCAAAAGGAGGTCCGCCACCACCTGCTCCTAAAGATGGCCCACCACCAAAAGGAGGTCCGCCACCACCTGCTCCTAAAGGCGGCCCACCACCAAAAGGAGGTCCGCCACCACCTGCTCCTAAAGGTGGCCCACCACCACCTGGTCCTAAAGGAGGCCCACCACCAAAAGGAGGACCTCCGCCTGCTCCTAAAGGAGGCCCGCCACCAAAAGGAGGCCCACCACCAAAAGGAGGCCCACCACCAAAAGGAGGCCCACCACCAAAAGGGGGTCCGCCACCAAAGGGGGGTCCGCCACCAAAGGGGGGTCCACCCCCAAAGCCAAAACCAAAGCCTAAGCCTAAGCCTTCACCACCACCTCCAAAAATCAAAGGCTTTACTCAGCAACAATTTATTGGGGCTCTTATTGGGGCAATGCTATTAGTCTTATGCTCATTAGGTCTAATGACTCGAGTAATCTCCTGGTTTTGTAAAAAAACTTGCAGAGTAAGTTCCTGGAAACAATGATTTAAATCTTAAATACTGTATTTAAAACTAGTCTAACTTTCCACTCTTTGTTTCAGTGCTGCAAAAAAATGTGTTGCAAGAAAAGGCGTGATAACAAATACAAAAAACTTGATACGTCTGACTTCGAAACTTTAGATGAATTACTTTTGGAAGAAAAGCCAATATCAATAGATAAAGAGACTGAGAATATGATTCAATTTGCGTATCAAACTGCAGATGACTTTGCGAAAAAGAGCAAGCGAGTCGGTGACAAGTTGGTCATGGCTGGTAAATTAGTTTAGAATAATATAATAAGTATGAAGTTCCTTTAATTGTTCCAAAATTTCTGACTTTCAGCCTGGAATGATATTTAAGAGATTGGTTTATTTACCAATATATATAAATCTTATAAGATGTATCCATTTTTCACTAGATTTTATAATCACCGCATCTCCCGAAGACAGCGTGAGTTACTAATATCTTCCTTTCCAAAAAATATCTAGAAACAAAAATCACGCTGTTTTTATGTTAAAAAAAATCAAGTGAATAAATTCATTTTGTGCCTTATTGAAGCTTCCGAGACCTAGTTGTACTGATGTTCTTTGAATTGTTTTATTTAAATTTAGAGAAAATAAAGTATTGGGTATTATACAAAAAGTGAATGTCCAAAAAATGTATATGCCTGTCTTGGATGGAACAATTTGAAAATACGAGGAGATATACTCAGCAGAAGGCACGAAGATCCCTCGAATGCCTCGTGCGATAATATTGGGAAGCAAGATCGACAGTCTCTTGACAAAGGGCGCGTATTGTGACACAAGTTTGTATGTGGTATTGATGGATTAAGTCACAGATGTCTAATGTTAAAATCATAAACGATTCAATTCTTCTATGTAATAGATTCATACTATGTGCAAAACCTCAATTGCTGCCTAATTGGTATCTTTTAAAATAGATTCAGATACCTTCATTAGGGGATGATTAACTATTCTCAGATCAGCAAGCCTAAAAATCTCTGTATTTATTTCCTATGTAAGAAACTAATCATAGTAACGAATACGTGGTCACAAATCATACTATGATCAGCATGGCAAATAAAACTTCTCCGAAGGATACATGAATCATCCGAATTATTTTCCGAAGGAATACAAACTCCGCAGTTTTGATGACTCTTTCTCCATTTTCTCATAAAAATCAAAAGGAACAAGACTAACGAAAAGAAAAATGAAATTTAGCACAGTACCATCCGCCATTGCCTTATCCATGGTGATAGGCGCCACATCTACCTTTGCTCAAGAAACCTTAACCGTAGATTGGGCAATTCCACGAGGAGATAACCTACCCGGTCAAACAGCTAAGGTTGGTGAAACAGCTGTCTTCGAATGGAACTCTTTCCACAATGTCTACATTCATCCAACGGGTGATTGTTCACAGGATAATCGTATCTTTGTTGGAAGTAGATCACCTGCAACTTATACATTTACAGAAGATGATGCTGAAAAGGGAGAAATCGTATTTGCCTGTGATGTTGGACCACATTGTGAATTCGGACAAATTATTACTTTTACGGTATCAATAGATGAACTCGAAACTTTGGAGCCTACAATGGCACCAACTTTTTCCCCCACTCTTTTCCCAACTGAGTCACCAACAGTTATATCCACAAACTTTACAAATATAACTTTTTTTGGCATGGAAGAAGAAGAAAGTGAAGAAGAAGACGAGATGGAACAAGAAACCTCGAGTGGTACAAGCAACTCTTCTGCAACTTCATTTGTACCAGGTAGAGTTTCATGTGCTGGATTTTGTGAAATGGATTGTGAACAAAGTCCTGGGAAATATGTGAATATTCGAGGCAAGGGAGATCAAATGAGTGCATGTGGATCAACCTGCATGACACAATTATGTCCAAATCATGAAATTCCTGCTAAATGGGGCGGTCAATAGATAAAAGAATCTATGATGGATATTATTCTTTATTTTATCATTGTATAGTTCCTAAAATAAATAAGATTTAAAACCATATGTTACCATCCATTAAATCATCCCAATCTGTTATTTGCCATGATCCAGTCTGCACCAATGCTCCGTTTTCATTCAAAATGTTCACCATTTCAAAGCGTACCAAATGGACAACCTCTTTTTGTTTCCCATCTTGTGACCCCTGTACTATATCTCCTGTGTCTACATGTTTGACTTGAAATAATTCCTGACAACGAATGGACACTTGAGCAATTATGGTAACGTGATAACAATCCATTCTGGTTTCATCATTGACGAGGGGGTAGGATACTCGATCTTCAAGAGAAAGTACTGATTCATAAAATTCTTGCATCACTTGAGAAAAGGATTCTTGTTCTACAATACGTTTATAGGCGACTTCTTCTAATAATTGTAAAAATCTTCCTTTGAAACGTGGATGTTCCGTTTCAACGTGTTTTCGTGTGAGTATGGGGATAAAAAAGAGACTTTCGATTTGTGCATGGAGAGGCTGAGTTTGGAGTTTGATTTGATAGGTCGATGTTGATCCAGATGTTGATGCAGATGTTGATTCTGTGGTGGAAGAGGATTTTGTGGATTGAAAAAGGGCTGATTGATACAATTGTTGCAATTGAGAATGTATCATGGCATTCTCATCATGATGAAGGTTATCCCCACTATCATTGCTTTTGTCGGTGGAATCAGTTCCATGATGAGAGGTAATATGTTGAAAATCAATATAAGACGACCCATCTTTGTGTTCTTGTTCCACATTGTCCACTATTTCCATTTCAATTCATATACAAACGACAAAATTAATAGGACTTATCGATATATTATCAAGATTCAGAAAAATAATACTCACCATGATAAGTATTCATAATCATTCCTGAAACAGCCTTTCCAAAGGCCCATGAGAATTGCGTTGCCAATTCATCATCCCATCGATAAGGTGAAAATGGAATTCTCGACACTAGAGATTGCCAAAAAGGAATGCTCATATAATTCTCTGTGGATATGCGCATTAAAAATCGTGGAAAAGAAGGAAAGGGAGGAAACTGTGGACCCATGGGATTGTAGAGTCTGGACTCTATAGTATTTTTATTACTATTAAGATTGGGATTAAGCCGAAGGAGAGGATCACTAGAATGCCTCCATGGAAAAATGGCATGAGGGTACTGACTAGATTTGCAATGAGTTGCAGTGTGTTTTAAAAAGTCGGCATGTTCGTTTGTTGTGTCAGCTGTTGTACTAGTGCTGGTCCGATGAGTGTTCTTCTGGGATGTGCTACCATGATAACTTGCAATGTTAGAGATTATCTTTGGTGCAATTGAACAATATTTGTATTTTGCTTTGGTGATGTTTGGGTTTATTCGAATCATATTATTCTATTGAAATAATACACATCCATGAATGTGACGTGACACGTTCGAAATGAGATGGATGTGGATTGATTTGGCACAACAATTTGTTTCATAATGAATATAATTAATAATAGTAATAATTACAGAAAAGTCTACGAAACTATCTATATATAATTTACACGTAGTTTTCGTGATCAATTATGTTTCTGGTGAATATTGACAATTATTATTATTATTATTATTATTATTATTATTATTATTGTGTAAAAATCCTTAAGTAAAACTAACCTTTACTAAAACATTATTATTACAACTTGTCGCTTATTTTCATGAGACAGGTTGATGCCGATGAATAAAAATGAAGAAACCATCTTTCTTCTTCAAATTGATCTTTGTATCCATCTCTAGTCGTAATGTAACATCATTCCAAGTTTCCAAAGAATTATTCTTTTTCAAGGATTTCAAAAAGGCAAGTTTTTATATTCGATACACAAATAGATCCTTTTCATCCAAACTAAAGTTACCCATCGGAGAGAGACACAACCTTCCGAATACTCTACTGTCCCAAAATGCCATTCCTGATGACACTTTGATGGATTCTCCTTATCCAACATTGTACGGAAAAAATCTAGTCTCAATAAAGAATTCTTTACAGGCTTGCATACAACAACAACAACAACAACAACAACAACAACAACAGCAGCAACATCAACAAGAGAAACAAACTAATTCGCCATCACTCATTTTTATAGATGCTTCTTGGTATCATAAAGGGAACCGCAATGGGCGCAAAGAGTAAGTTCATGAGAAAGACCTATCTATTGATTACAATATGGAGATTTTCATTTTAATTATATTTATTTTAAGATTTATCGATGGACCTCGTATACCCGGAGCCAAATATATAGATATGGATGATATTGCAACAAGTAAGGACTTGTATCCAGATCTGAATCCTAAAGGACTTTCTCATTTGCTTCCTACCAAGGTAATTCAAATTGCCATTGGCAATCTCCCTCCTGATTTCAGTGAAACTCTTTTTCTCTACCATTCCATGCATTTTATTCATTGACTTTCGCTCCACATTATTATTTTGAAAATATATCTAGGAACTATTTGCCGCCACCATGGATGCCAACGGAATCACGAATCAGGATCATATACTTATATACGCCAAGGAGGGTAGTTTATTTACACCACGGACTTGGTTTTTGTTTAAAACCATGGGACATGATCCTTCCAAAATACATCTATTACAAGGATCACTGGAACAATGGATAGAAGCTGGAGGAAATGTGGACGGTTCTATTCTAACACAAGATTCTATCCCTTGTGCCAAGGATTTGAATCTTGATCCTTCACGCCAATATCAATACAAAGCAAGAGATGCCAAGAATGTTTATAAAATGCCTCAAGTCCTGAATGCCGTCGAATCCAAGAACGAGAATTTTTTATTTCTAGATCCACGAGGATCTAGTTTTGAATCCAATGGACATATTCCCAATGCCATTCATTTACCCTATAGTCAACTTACAAATCCTGAGAATGCACTTCAAATGAAATCTATCCCCGAACTACAGCAATTGTTTCAAGATGTGGATATAGATATAAACACGTCTAAAACTATTATATGCACTTGTGGAAGTGGCGTTTCGGTTTGTCACTTAATGTTGGCATTAGAGGAATGTGGACGACCTATTGTATATGGAAAGAATGATGGTGATATTGACAATTTAAATGTTGGTCAGACGGTCATGTACGATGGGAGCTGGGAAGAGTGGGGATCTGATGAATCAACTCCCAAAGTAATGCCACAAATTAAATGAAAATTAAAAAGTATGTCATAAAACATTTTCATCATGAAACGAATCAGTCTTTGATAAACGCAGCAGTATTTGTTAGAAAAGAACGAAATAAATACAGTTGCAAAATTATAGATTTATTGTCAGTGTAAAATATTTTAGTTTCGTCAAAACGACTATACATTTAATCCAAAGGAGGTTGTCTCCAAGCAAACTCTTCTCTGTAGGTACCTAACTCATTATTGCTATCAACATCCCCCTCTACGAATATCCCACAACTCTTGGTACAAGTAAAAACAGAAATAACTCCAAAATCTAATGAATGTGAAGAATCCTTTCCTCCACCACTTCCATCTGAATTACCCAGTAATTCATCCTTCACTTTGGCCAAAGCTTCGTCATGTTTTTGAATATATTCCTGTCCAATGTTTTCATCTCCTTCTCTATCTCGAATATCACTGATCGCCATGATGGCTTGTTTAGAACTTTCAGGTATGGATAAGGATGATTTCTTTGACTTTCCATGTGCAGAGCTTTGATCATTGCTTGCTGTAACATCATTAATTTCATTTTCACAATTTGATGCTTTGTAGATCGAAGTTAGATAGTTGAGCATTTGAGGCATTATTTGGAACTCGAATTTCCGCTCACTCCCGCAGTAAGGACAATTAGGAATATCGCTCTTTGATGTAGGAACGTGCAAATTACTTATCCACAATGGACCCTCAACTTCATCATTTTTTTCTACCTTCTCCTCCTCCTCTTCATTCTCATCATCATCCTCGTATTCCCACCTCTGATAACGAAGACATTGGTCTTTGACACTTTTATCCGTATCACAATTTACACGATCAATACGATGAAAAAAATTTAGAGTATTTTTATCAGACGTTCCACCGCCGTTCATTCCAGTTCCTGTCATGGCATTTAAATCGCTTTGTTCTATTGCTACATCGTCATTATCATCATCAAACCAGGCTTCTTTTTGGATTTGTTTCAATAACTTTTTTTGAGATCGCGTACTTGCATTGGTGGTATTATCGATGGATATTGCTGATAAGGGTGGAGGTTCCTCTTCTACCACCAATTCCAATTCATTGTAGAGTGATGGTACTGAAATCAAATTTGACTCAGGAAGTTCAGATGCAGTATTATCACTGGATTCTTTATTTGTTTGTTTTTGAGAAAAAATGTATTGAAAGTGCTCTTTTTGACATTCTTTTGAACAAAACCATAAATTTTGTTTTGGGCATTTGCCCTTTCCTCGCTGTCCACAAACCGCACATAAATGAATATCCCAACCATCTGTCGATAAATGAGTTACAGTAGTGATTCGATTGTCGTCATCCTCTGCATCGTCGTTTTCATATGGATAAAAAGGGTTTGATCGGGGTAATTGACATCGTAAAACTCTCACTCCTCCGCAATTTTCGTTTCCATTTGAATTAGGTTTTGAATGACATGATTCTGGGCATACATAAACATACAAAGATCGATGAAAAGCCTGATTATCATCCTCATCCTCATCATCATCATCCACGGGACAATATAATTGTGCTAAGAATCTCATTTTAGTTTTTTTGGAATCAGGACAATCGGAACAGTATATTGGGTTCTGTGGAATATGCAGTGGGTTTAGCCAAGATTGAACTCCTCCAATCTTACCTCCGTCCCTTTGATAATCAAAATTTGCGATGTATTCGAATAAATCGATTAAGTTGTAAAGAATCAAAAAGTTAGTTTCTTCGATCAGATTGAAAAGAATGTCTTCATATCTATGTTAGATTTCTTACCAATCCATCCAATTGGGTGAACGATGACCTAGTTCGATTGGTAATTCATCATTTTCTTCATTTTCTTGGTTTATTTCTTCAGCGAATCCTAATTGAACTTTCATTCTGAGAGTGCTTTTTCACGTAAAGTTTAAATGAGAAAAGCAATGTCAAAGAGTAAATTAGAGAACTTTTAAGAATCGGATGAAGCGATGAACTCAGATAATGAAGAGTTCGTTTGGATGTCGACCAATCGTTTTCTTTTGTCAAACAGGAATCCTCATCTGAAATGAAACAAATATTTTCTACGGAATATGTTATGAAAGTGTACGTATAGTACTTTTGCTCTATAATGTGTCCCATAAACAGATCTCCTCCCGAAAAATAACCAATGAAAATTTTTCAAAAGGTTAAAAATAAAGTCACAAAAGAAAACATCAAACTCATTATATTCCATTTCAACTAAACATTTGATATGTTTCTTGTCTTGTGTAATTCTAAAACATTCATTAAAAATTTTGTAGATCGCATAAAGGAATCTATATTCTTTTTCATGTCTAATTGATCTCTGAAATATGATTTGAAAGGAAATGAAGCTTAACTTCAAAAAGTTTTAGTTTATAATAAAGTGTACTCTGCCCATCTTTAAGAAAAAGTAAAAGCATATGTCTACTCTTCGGATCGCCTTAAAATAAAATTTCAAGAAAACACTGTATTCGAAACAGAAATCGTAAATTAGAAAGGAAACATCACAAACAAAAACAGCAGGGCCAAGAAATTTATACTTTTTATTGAAATATCGCATCGTAGAGCCTATAAGCTACTCCAGTAAGTGGGGCGGTGACAATAATCATGTCGTCATTTCCACGAACAGAGAAACCAAAGTCACCACTTCCAGATTGCGGTTCCACCGTTTGTCCCATAGCGGTTCCATCATGTGCATATCGATACACTACTCCTGCTCCTACTTTTCCTGATACATACAAATAATTGGTATCAATAAAAGTGGAGAAGCCATTTTGCAAACCAACTGCAAGCGCATCGAAAGTTTGAGTCAAAGTTAGGGTCGTAGGATTTACAGGACTATCCAGAGTATAGTGATACCCTCTCCCATTATTAGCGTTGTAGCGAGGTGCGCCGACAAGTAAAATATCGTCTTTTACAAAAAAGCTTCTTCCGTATTGGTCACCTATGTTCTCACCAACCACTGTATCTAGAACGGTTCCAAGTTGATCCAAGACAACAAGTGCTCCTCTTCTAGAATCATGAAAGTGAGCAGTACAAAATATTCTTTGTCCAGATAATGCTAATCTCATGCCAGCCCTAGAGCCTACTGTGAGTCCCAAATTACTTCCCAAAACAATAGTTTGTTCTGTCAACGTAGCTGTATCAAATATATATACTCCACCATCTTGACTGTTCTTCAAATAAGCACCAACTACTAAAATAGCTGATGAAACTGCAATGCTTGTTCCAAAGTCTTGTGCCCCTGCAGTATTCACATCACTTGCCTCAAGTTTATGAGTCTGTACGCCTGTAGAAATCGTGAAGACGTAGACTGCTCCTACATTACTATTGATTCTTGAGCAAATATAGATAGTGTCATCGAGAACGGCAAATAGATGTCCAAATGTGTCTGAGCCAAGGCCATCAGAAGCTGTAAAGACTCTCAAAACAACATAAGAAAGAGAGAACATATACACTTTACCATTGCCATCATTAGGAGCGCCTATAAAAATATAATCATCAGTCACAAATAAACCTTTTCCAAAATTGACAGTAGCATCAACAGTAGTAGAGGATATTACATCGAAGATAGGCGCTACTGTAGGCGTAAAAGATGGATTCATACTCGGTATATCTGAGAGAATTTCTGTTGGAACTGAGGATGGGTTTAATGATGAAAAAAGGCTCGGTTGTGAAGAAGGCATACTGCTAGGATTAGAAGAAGGAATTAGGGTCGGTAAGGATGTTGGAACGGCTGAAGGATTGAAACTTGGGCCCATAGAGGGAAATTCCGAAGGTAAAGATGTTGGGACGGCTGAAGGAATAGTTGAGGGCATAACGCTTGGAACAGGTGAAGGATTGAAACTTGGGCCCATAGAGGGAAATTCCGAAGGTAAAGATGTTGGGACGGCTGAAGGAATAGTTGAGGGCATAACGCTTGGAACAGGTGAAGGATTGAAACTTGGGCTCATAGAGGGAAATTCCGAAGGTAAAGATGTTGGGATAAGGGAAGGACGAAGAGAAGGAAAGCCAGTTGTTGGATTTGCAGTAGGATTTCTGGATGGGGACAAAGTCGGTTCGAGTGTCGCTGTCGATGGAATTGGCGCAGAGGTACACGTTCCAAAAAGGTGTATTATTGAAGATCCAAAGTCGGCGATAGCATTGGACAAAATTGTACCATCTATATTTATTGAGTAGCTTCCCGAAGACTCTTCACAACATATGCCATCTTCTCCACTATCTCTTAGTTCGAATGTGTAGCAATCCGTCTCCATACAATAAAATTCATGATATTGTAAATTATTTCTATACAATATCCCAGATTGTACCACCAATCCAGAGCTATCATACACGTCCCATTCATTTTGCCATCCGTTATCATCAGTCAGCAAATCCAGTTGAAATGTGATGCTATCACTGTTGGCTAAACAAGTAGAATAATCCAACCTGCAAGCGTCAGAGCAACTTGGTACGCCATTACTATTGCAACCAACATCGCCACATGTAGATTCACCAATACTGGTTTCATTACATTCTTCATCAACTGTGCCGCAAAAATCGGAACAATTTAGAGTGCTACCCTCATCAATTGTGTAATCTTGGAGTTCGCACATAAACCAAAGATCGCCTGTTATGTTGTTACCACCTGCAAATAAAAGAGACAAAAAATAATAAAAACTTTTAATGCACCTAATCAATCAAAAATCGATTAAGAAAAGAAACATTTTTGACATACTGATATCTATTTTTGTTAAGCTCTCCAAGCTCATAAGTTCTGTGGGAACAGAGCCCGTGAAATCATTATCACCTTTATTTACCCAAGCAAAAAAAGAAAGGTAAGAAGGTGAAGTAGAAATTTATGCATGTTTATGTTGAAGCTTACTTATAATGACTGTCTCTAAAGTTTGTATGTTTCCAAGTTCTGAAGGAATTATACCTGTGAATGCGTTTCCAGCTGTATGATCACAAATATTTTATATCAGTTTGGTGGTTAGGGCTAATCTGAACACAAAGAAGAAACCTAGAAAAATATGTGGCCTCACCTAGTCCAAGACCAGTCAAGTTCTGTAGATTACCTATTTCAGTTGGAATTGAACCTGTTATATTGTTGTCACCTACAAAAAGACGATTAATATGATTCTAAGCGCACATTTATTATTTTTGATGAACAAGATTCATTTCTCGTACCTAGACGGACAACTTTCATGGTGGTAAGAACTCCGAATTCTGTAGGCAGTGTTCCTGTAATCTTATTATCAACTATATGTTTGTATATAATGTGAGGTAAGGGTATTTATATAAATATACCAAAAACTGAATAAAAAATATGTAGGACACTTTCATACCTAAATATACTCCTTGCAGAGACGAAAAGAGCCCGATATAACTTGAAATACTTCCAGTGAAGCTGTTGGACACTTTTAAGTATGGAAACAAAGAATGTCAGATGCATGCAAAAAGAATTGTAGTAAGTATATTATAGTGCACTGGGCTACAATTTGGATGACTTACTCAAGCTCAATTCTTCAATCGATAAGGATAGCTGAGGAAGTTGAAGGTTTCTTGCACGGGTTGCTGCGTCAAAGAAAGACCCAGCTGTATTAGTTGGAATCTCACCGCTGAATTCATTATCATCTAAAACAAGCACTACCAATGCAGGAATTAATAGCAACTGGAATGGAATACTTCCAGTAAGCTCGTTTGAGTCCAAATATAGTTGTTCCAGTGTGACGACATTTCCTAGCTCCGATGGTATAGTGCTTGAAAGATTATTTGCTCCTGTACAAAGTTTATGGCGTGAATAAAAACAAACAAAAAGGACATAAAAGGCATACGACAAACTAAAGGATTCTCACCTAAATTAATCCATTCAATGCTTTCTAAATTGCCAAGTTCAGTTGGAATTGATCCTATCAGATTATTCTTTCCTTATAGATGACAAAAGAAAAAAACGAAAAAAAACTAGAATGGTGAGAGGAGAAGAAAGGCTGACACTCGAATATTGGTTTGAGTTGAAGATCAATTCTTTGTATTAAAAACCATCGATTTCATTTTGTCTCACCTAAATTAATCTTGACAACGGAGTCCATCTGACCTACTTCAGTTGGTATTGTTCCTGTTACCGCATTATTTTCTGCATGGATTAAACATATTAGTGGTTTACCAAAAAAGAAGCAGGTGTTCGTAAGAACGTCACTCCTCGCTTACCTAAATCCAAGTTTATAAGATTGGTCAAGACCCCCAATTCAGATGGTAATTGACCACTAAAACTACCGTTAGCAGCCCCAAATGCTTTTAACTTCAACAGATTTCCTATTTCAGATGGAATTTCTCCACTCAATTTTGAACCAGCTTTACAATAAAGTTATGGTGAAAACAGAAATGAAATTAAATTGGAATGTCCACGAATCAAATACAATGAATAGAGCTAAAGTACTTACCCAGAAACATGAATTCTATAGAACTCAACCTCCCAAGATCAGATGGCATAGCACCTGTTATGTTTTCATTTCCTATTATCCAACGTTTCAAATAGATATCAACAGAAGATTAATTCATGAATTTTGCAAAGTCAAATCAATTCAAATTAAAGCATACCTAAGCTCAAGAGTTTCAGCTCTGATATCCCGCCAATTTCCTTGGGGATTTCCCCAGAAAGAGTATTACTCGCTACAATTATTGAGCGAAGAAATTTTCCAAAGATGATGTATAAGTATTGATATCGCAAACAATGATATTTATAATTTCAATTGAAAAATGAAAATCGTGAATCCTCACCAACATCAAATGCTGTTAGCCCGCCAAGGGCTCCAAGATCAGTCGGAATAGGTCCGCCTAGCGAATTACCACCTACAAAATTACGGTAACAATTATAAGAAAGAGTATCTTTGCGCAGCTTTCAAGCAAATCTTAAAGTTATGTGAAGGTTACTTACCAACAGATAGTAGCGACATTGATTTCAATTTGCCAAGATCACTAGGTATCGATCCTGAGAGGTCTTGGTTTTCTTTTCATGAGTAGCACCACAAAAAAGAAAGCCAAATTGTTAGTGGAAGTTTCTAATGACGGCATAACTAGCTGCACTTAAGTTCACTTACTTAGCCACATTGCTTCAGAAGCTTCTAATTCGCCGAATTCAGAAGGCACAGCCCCCTGTACGCCGTTGCCCTCTGTAAATTCATGTAAAATCACGATCAGATTAAATTTGATATGAGTACAAAATTCGAGGGAGTCAATTAAGATGCACTTAGAGTTGACATACCAAATACAACATATTTCCAGGATGTTAGTTTACCCAGCTCAGTAGGTATTGTTCCGGTTCCTGCTTTTGATCCTGATTGCGATGTAACCGTGTAACCCCCTAGTAGAAAAGAAAGAAAACATGGTGACATAAAGTTGTAAATTAACGATTGAATTATAAATCATTTGATGAAAGTCATCTAACTCACTTATGTCAAGGTTATTCAAGGATTCCAAATTGCCGATTTCGGTCGGTATCTCACCGCTCATTGAATTACCGCCTTAGAGCAGAATCATACACATTAGTACAAAACGAAAAAGAAAATATGATCTGCATTAAATAACCCTTACCAAAAGTGAGGTAGTTTAAATTGAATAAGTTTCCAATTTCTTTTGGTATCGGTCCAGTTAGTTCGTTGTTGTCTAATAGTTTGACATTGATGGTGAGAGATGTATAGTAAACGACAGTTCAAAAGGTTAAGAAATGTCAAGTAGCCGTATAAAACAAGGTCATTTCGTGTTTTGATGCTCACCAAGAGTTAATTCATTCAATTGTAGAAGTCTGCCTATCTCGGATGGGATCATTCCAGTCAAATCGTTGTCAACTATTATAAATTACAAAGCAATATTTGCAAAGAAAACTTTAAGTCACATATGACAAGAGAAAATGTCAGCCAAAAAAAACTCACTCAAGTTCAAAATTGTTAGCTTATTCAACCTTCCAATTTCAGATGGAATACTTTCCGTCAAAGAATTGTCATCTTGACAGTATTTTTTAACAAGTTGTTTAATCAATGACTCTCTAAATTAGATGAAGTAACGAAAACAAATTAATGATTGAACAAAGGATATATTAAACTCACGTATATCGAGAACGTTTAGCTTATCCAATTTACCAAACTCCGAGGGTATACTACCAGATAGATTATTTTCAGCTTATAGATTGGGGGGGATTATGAGAAGATTCAATTTTGACAGAATATTCCAATGAGAAGAAAAAACTTACCAAGACTCAAGTCAGCCATTCTAAGGAGTAGGCCAAGCGTCGAAGGGATTTGCCCTGTCAGTGAGTTCTTATCTTTACCACGATAGGTATTATTCAATTTTCAATGTGAGAATAAGCATAGTGCTATTGTGGCTGTAAATTATTTTTCAGTTTTTGTGAAAAATATTTTGCACTTACACAAAGAAAGTGTGTTTAATTCTGAAAGTGGAATCAACTCATCTGTGGATGCTTCAGAAGAATTCTTTTGGATGCCAAGTTTTTTTAACACTTTTTTGAAAGGAAATGGAAATGACACGCACTCAATGGGATTGACTGTTGGTTTTTTTTTAGTCAAAAATTCTGGAATTGGGCCAGAGAGATTATTGTTTCCTTAATGGGATACGCGAAAAATATCAAGATGAAGAAGCACTATCTATGAGAAAGAAAATTTTGGAATAACACTGACGAGGCCAATATCTTGAAAGTCTCACCGATATTGAGCATCTGAAGTTTACTCAATTTTGATAATTCTGTTGGAATTGTACCTTCTAGCCAATTTTCGTCTTTCAATGAAATGATAGAGTATTCATTCATTAGTTTAAATTCAGATGATATACATCAGTTGAGGGATTTACTCACGAAAATTTATTTCTAAAAGAGGCCTTACGTTTCCAAGTTGAGTTGGTATGGTTCCCGTCAAATCATTATCTTCTATCATTTGAATATTGGGATTTGTTAAATCTTTACTTTGTCAATTCAGATAGCTTGAATAATAAAAATGTATAACACTTACCGAGCCAAAGCATTTGAAGATTTCTAAGCTTTGCAAAGGAAGATGGTATCCCACCAACCAGTTGATTACCACCTTGACACGAAATGGAAATTGTATGGTTAAATTCTCGACACGAATATTTATAATAAAAGATCCAAAAGGAAATGTTTCTTTCTTGTTTGTGGCTGATTTCGAAACTTACCAAGGTACAATCCAATTAGCGAAGGCAGCTTGCTGAAAGCTTCAGGGATGAATAAACCTTCAAATCCATAATTTACTAAAGAATAGATCAAAATATATGAGTAACAGTACAATACTACCACCTATTTCTAATACAATTGAGTAAAGAGAAGCTTACCCAACCATACATGTGTGACCAAATCTGCCTCGTTACAATTGATTCCCAGAATCATACATTCGTGCTTCTCTTCATCGAAATCAATATCAAAATATAGAAAAATGTTTCGAATCACGTCTCTTTGTGTTGAGCACTGTGACTCTGCACATACTGGTTCGATTTCAACAGGATCCTGCGCATCCATATCAACATCATCAACTTCATCTAATCCGTCACCTTTTTCTGGTTCAAATGAGACTTCATAAGATAAATCAATGTTTCCTTCAAGATCGTTGAGTACATCTACATCCACATTGTAGTTAAATGCAGATGCTGTTAAAAGCCTCTCTGCAAAAGCATCAAAAATGGTAGATTGGAGGAAGATTTCACAAAAGCTATCTTTTGAAGTATTTGCTTTGACTACTCTGGATTTACCAGGCGTTCTCGAAACGGTTCCAACATTTTGATTCTTCTTTTTAACTTTCAAAGGTTTCTTACATTTTGAAAGATCTCCTTTACACGAGCCATTGCCAGACACAGCCTTTCTTTTTCCATTTTTTCCGTCGTTTCCAGTTTTAATTTCTACTCCAAAAAATTCAGCGCCTTTGAAAGCCAAGTTATCACTACATAAAATGTCGTTATTAATGTAGTCCTTTACACTCTGTTCAAATGCAGCTTTCAAAAAAGCTGATTCTTCAAGGAGCGACTCTCTACCACCTAAACTTAAACTCCATGAAACAGAAAACTGTCCATTTCTTTTATTTCTGCGATGATTTTTGTTAATTGGTTGCACGTAGGATTTGCTTGTGCAAAAGCATGGTCTTGTTTCTGTGCATTCACATCCAGCGATATCAGATTTACAGGATTCATCTCTGTTTAGTTTCAACTGATAATTGAATCCAGCGATGAATCCTGGGAGATCAAATGGCAAATTTAGCCTGGGTTGTAAAAAACAGCTGTTGAGTCCTTCTTGAGTTTTCTTGCGACGAGTAAACATATCATCACGATTTTGCTGGTTATGAAATGTATATCCATATGATTTTGCCGCTTCGTTACAAGCAAATGTATCAGTTATGCTATCAAATCCATAGAAAGCACAGGTACCAGAGGTAATCTCTTGAAAAAAAGTATTTGTTCCGACAAGCTATTGAAAAATAATGAATAATTATTATATTTAAAGGGTTAGGGCATGTGGGCAATTAAAACTATGAAGGAAAAAATTTATTGAATGCTTGATTTTCTCACCTTCTTTTGGGGAAGAAACTCCTCAATACTTGGTTTTACTGACGACTTTGTTGTTGCAAAACCAGTCGGCAAAACAGAGCCCAATACAATGTAAACCTTAGTCCACTTCATTTCGTACACTTTTATAAATCCTTTATTGCGAGTAATTCCAGGTCTCTATCTTGATATTGTTTTGTGCTTACAAAGAAGTATGTAATGGTGTTTAAAATCAAAATTCACTGCCCTCGAATAGTCTTCGTGAATGAAGCTATAATGTAAGGCCAAATAAATTTGAGATACTGTGCGTAGAGCACTTCATATCATGATTCTAAATAATCTTGTTTTAAGCAGGACATAGATTATAAATCATGGGAATAAGCCTTCCATTGAGATACTGTGCGTAGCGCACTTCATATAATGACGCTAAAATAATCTTCTTTAAGCAGGACGAAAGTACCGTAAGATCCAATTTTTAGGTTGATTCAATTTTGTATAAGGCCGGATTTGCAACAAAAAATGAGAACATACCAGGCTAAATTAGCCTCTACATACAAGTTAGATAACAACAAAACAATATTCACCTAAATAAAAAAACTGGAGAAAATAGCTATGAAATAGGATAAATAGGAATTGCCTATTTCTGTGCATTTAAATTAACGATATACATATCAAGGCACATTCTTAATTCCGGAACGGAAACTCCTCCGATTCAAGAATCCACATAAATGGATTCGTATGACACCGGGTTCGCATCACAAATGTTCGAAAAGTGGGAAAGTTTTGCTCATGAAAAGATTTGAATTCGTTTCATAAACTAGCATTTCAGAATTGGTGCGAATCAAAATATATCGCTTTGAATGGCAGAAACGGTTTTTATGAACATAATTATTACAAGCTCATACCTTTGTAGCTCATTTGGGTCAATGAATAAGCAGCAGATTCCAGGAATATTTTTGATTTGCAATAAATTCTGTTGAGTTAAAATTAAGGAACAATATCCTTCTCCTTTGAAGAGCAAAAGTTAATTAAAAAACATTTAAAAATGCTATTCATTATAAGATTGGGAAGACTTTTTCCCTTTATTATCTGGAAAGCAGTATACCTAGTAAGAATCTCAACTAAGATGCCAGGTCGAACGAAAATTTTGTCTAAAGCACATAGTTTTAAAAGATCTCAGTAAAATAAAATCATGCCACAACAACCTACAAAAAGCGTTATGTTCAGTTTATCCACTAAAATCAATTTCCATGCAAATTTTTGTTTTGCTTGGCACACTGCTGATGAATATGATCGATTATAACAGAGGTACGGTAGAATGGTCACTCAGAAACTTAGTTTCCAAACGATTTTCTAGATGCGGTAATGAAGGGGGTCTGTAAGGTATAGTACGATGAGTCACTCAATATTTTTATCGTTTGGTGTACCATTACTCTACCTACATTCGTTCAGACCGTTTTAGAACCATAATTCTATCTAATTTTTAAAAAATATTGCTGCTACCGTAGGTATGTCTCAAGAAATTCTAAACAATCCGTACCGTCGTTCAGCTTATGTATTCTTGAACAATTTTGATGCGTACTTAAAATCACTTTTCTCTTCAAATGTAACAAATAAAAAAGGTTTGTTAGGCCCATGCATTATCTTTTTCAAGTGGAAAATATATAACGGCTAAATAGGATATGTAACGTACATGAAGATCGTCACTGTAGTATCTGGAACTATCTTAATCTCATAATTTTATTTTTATGACAATCAATATCTTTCAACTAAATGGCGTAATTCAATTTGAACACTATACTAAATTAGTTTATCAGACTCAAGGTTCCCTAGCAAAAAACAAAAAACGCAAAGATTAAGTAGTAGCAATTAAACTAAAAAGGTACTTGTCCCTAGTGGACTTTTTATGGTCGCCTGGAGGTTCAGGGCGACCCGCGGCGCTACGCACGACAGGCAAGAAATTCTTGATTTTTTGTACTCTATCGAGTTTGGATTTTTTATTTTTTTTATTTCGAATTTTTTATTTTTTTATTTATAGAATTTTCGAATTGTTTCAATTAGGATGGGTACACGTCCAATCCATTTGCACAAACATGGTGTTGAATGGTTCAATGGGAGTGAGATCTGGGAGGTGGTAGGATGCTTGGGTGAGAAGTGCCGGTGATACGTTGTATTGAGCTTCGAAGCCCTGAGCCCTGGAGATGATCGTCGTCCTCCGAAGGTGGTCCGTCATGTCCCATTCGATTTTCATATCAATGGGACATTCGGAGGTGTACTTGATGAAGGATTCGGCGATTGGATGGACTTGGTGCTCAGACTCTATAAAACCCACACTACTGATGAGATCCAGCAGAAGAGACTCCGCTTGGGTGATGGAGAGGCAGAATCCTACTCGACGTTCGAAATCCCAGCGTCTGCTAAAAATGGTGGTTGTGTTGAGCAGGGATGCTGGGTCAAAGTCAACCTTAATGTCAAGAACCTGCTCATTGCAGTACTTGATGAAGGTGGGCGAGATGGGCTGGATTGTAATAGATCCATATGTAAAGGGAGTGTTCGCATATATGATTGCATGGGTTCACTATCATAGCTGGAGGAAGTTGGTCGCTGAACATGGTGGATTCGGTTTTCTCCAGAAGGAGAAAGGTTAGGGGGGATGTAGGGGATGAGAGTGATGGTTATTGGAGTTTGGAATAGGAAATCGAGTACTCAGTGGAGATTCTGCATTCTGTATGGATAATGTTGATTAAATGTGAGGTGAGTATGATGATAATAATGCTTGAAAATGTCCAAAACTGTCAATCTAACTCGATGAATTCTTTCTATCCCTTAAATCGGGTACTGCGTTTCCTCAATTCACGGATGAGAGGTAATATTTTCCTATATCTGGAAGAACGAACTCTCCGCTTGGATCGAGTTAACCAAGATGAGGATAGGAGCCATCGGTGAAGGTGAGTGGAAGAAAGGTCTGCTTCTGGAATGAAAATTCTATTTCTTTCTAATATTGCTACTTCAAATTGGTTCACCCATGCCTGGAGGTGGGCATCTGGGAGTTCTAGTAAAGAGTCTAGTGGTGTTGAAAGTAGATGCTGATCTTTCTGCAACAAGTTAATTCGTTTTTCAGAACAATACAGCTTGTGCACTTCGCTTTCCATTTCCTCACGTTTGCGGGACTGTATCGCCCCAGAGTTAAGTTTATGGATAAACTCGTTCCAGTTGGAACATTGGGGCCAATATAAGTAAGTCCATAATTTTGTTATAAATCCTGAGGTCCAATTTAACCCAGTTTTCTTTAGATTTCGCTTTTCATAGTGCTGCTGCATATATTTGGTGAAGGACACTGACAATCTTCCTTCCATAAAATGGGACCATCCCAATCGAAGTTAGTCTTGGATAGGAGGAGAGAGGAGCATAGCTGATGTTGTTACCTTCCCATACTGCCTCCATTCAGTAATCAGGCTAAGCAATTTGAGGGTGAGGACATCTGGGGTATTCTGAGAGGTAAGCCAGTCTAACATATCATCCAATGCTTTTCGATATAGCATTTGTGATTGAGGGTGTTGACAATGAAATAAATGTAAATGAGTCTCCTCACATTTTTACACCTGGGACAGTAATCCATACGTCACTGAGTTCTTTGCACCATTTTCACACCTATAGGGAGGAAATGAGATACATATGTGGCTATCCATTGGCGTTTTGTGGGGTGCATATTGGCCATACTCTACTTTGACGCTAGCCAATCAATGGATTCAAATTGGGAATCGTTCTTTTGGTATTTATCTGTCAGATAATCTTTCGCGTTACAGTATAGTTTCTGATCGTTAATCCAAGTTGAGATACCTTCTTTGAAAAATGGGGATGATGATGTATGGACTGGTTCAAGTGTTACTCGTGCGCATTTTGCTGTCTTGTCGCAATATACATTTAATGGTTCTAAACGCGATAATAGATGAAACGGTTTCAATTTATCTGCATGCCCTTTAATTTTTCTAAACAATAATGCAGTCTTTATAATTTTCCGAACTTCGATTAATGATACAACAACATCACGATGGCGAGAGTTTTGAGTCACATAGTCATGATGTTGTGCAACGTCGATGACTGAGTCACTATCACAACCAACGATTACTTGCATGTTTTGAACATTTAGGATGTCTTCCATTGATTGAATCATATGCAAACCATACACCTATGAATTCACATCTATAGGAATCATTTTCAAGAAGAAATTTGTTTGCTGGCACTGGGACCGTTAGTATAATTCTTTCATCTAACATCGAGTTCTCAAGAATTACTCCAGCTGCTCCGACATCGTCTTTGTATGATCCATCACTCACTACGACTACCCTGCCTCTAAAAAAACGCTCAAGGTATGGTTTTGCTATTTTACGAAGAGAATTTTCTTGGTGTTGGAACATCCAGGTTGGGGTATGCGATTGTTGGAGGATTTGGAATAGATCAATTGGTGGAGCATGGACATACGGAGTACTATTTGGAACTAAATATTTGCCCTCGAGAGTGATCATATTCGTGCCATCCACCATGGAGGAAATTGATGCTAGATGGGTTATCTCAACTGTATCAATTGGCACTATATCACTCAATTTATACCATGTAAATGAGAGTCTGGTATGTTGATGTTTTTTGTAGTGCTTGTATCTTCTATACACTTTACCATCTTTATATAATACGCAGTCATTTGACGATGAATAGTACCATTTCCATGTTTCTGGGACGAAATGAAAGTCTAATAATGGTTCCCGGAGCAGGTTTGAGTCGTTATTAGTACAGAAGGTGTCACGAATCGCTTCTTCCCATACACTCCAAAATTGCATATACGGTTGGTGTATATTCTGCCATTTGAAAAGGGACTTTTGATATTTGTTGCGCTTTCATCTATTGCATCAGAGCAAATTTTTGATCCACTAGTTGGGACAATGTCCGACAAGGTCATAATTTCAAGATACTTCCGACATTTGTTTAGTACTTTCAATTTTTCAATCGAGTAGCCTTTCTGAACAAAAGCATTCATAATTCCTTTATCATTGACTCGTTGTAGTGGAATATTTTGATTCCAACCTTGAATTTGAATATTCATGTCAGCACAAAATTTCCATACATTTGAATATCATGGTGTTGGGATGAGAGGCGATAATTTAGAATACGTTTGGTTAAATGGGAACGAAATTGATCCTATCTCTATCTGTATCGCTTCTATTCTGATAATAAGCTGATCCCAACAGATTCCTTTGGATACAGAAGCTTGTTCAATTTCCCGAAGTTGTCCTACTATAGATTGTTGAAGATACAGATCAGGGAGATGTAGGCCTTGATATGTGTGTGGCAGGTGCCTACGTTTAATAGGAAATGATGAGACGATTCCAAATTTCGGAAGACTTGCTGTATAGAGTTTATTTGAAATCTTTTTACATTGTTTTTCAGTTAACGAAAGTGCTGGAAGAGGATATTGTAATGTTCTATTGATTCTACTGAGTACTGCTGAAAAATTGTATTCACAATACATATTGTTTTTCTTCATTTGTTGATTCCATACTTCTACTTGTGCCATCATCTTTTGTATCTCATCAACTTCGTCACTATCAACTCTCTTACGAACACTCAAATAATCTTGCGTTACCTTGCCATCGTATCTACTCACTACATGGAGCGTGTTGTCCTCATCTGGAATATGTATGTTTCCAGGGCATGAACTGATTGGAAGAATGACTGGCTGCTGAATTTTTTATATGTAACTAAGGTCCAGGCGCATTTAGGGGGCCGCATAGCTCCTCCAGTTACTTCCAGTACTTCTCTCCATACATTAATTGCAAGTTCTGCTTTATTCATGATTGCATTTAGTGAATTTGATTTATCCATTATAAATAATTCAGCGTCATCTATAAACACAATGAGGGCGAGAGTGATTATTTTTTGGGATATTGCACTCGTAAATTCAGCTTGAAGATCATTTTCTTTCATGAATTCAATCATATTGGAGTCTAATGCCAAATTCTTTAGTAAACATAAATTGTGATCAATTTGTTGAATTTCAGAAAAGCTTAAAAGCTGGTATCTTTTATGTACAATTCTGATTTCATATCACTCGAATACCTAAGCTCTATTTTTTAAGCTGGAACTTGTAATCTAATGATTGTTCATTAGATTTAAGTAATTAGTGACTGTTGTATTAAAAATGAGAACTCTCTATATGCTGAATAATGTATTTGCAGTGCGTTTGCCTAGATGTAAATACTTGGAATTATCAACTTCTTGCGATTTCGATTTCTCAGCTTAAACTGCACATTCCAAAGTCTGATTAATAAGAAATATCAACTTTGTCAGATACCGAAGTAGATTGAGAAGATATCTCTAAGTCCGAAAATGATGACTTAAATTTTCTTAGACACTAATATCGATAAAGTGAGGAAACTTATTTGGATAATATAGTTCATCATCGAAGGCCATTCAAATGCCAATTAATGATAAGCTGATCCTATTTATTAGTTTTATCCTCCTTCTCCGATCGCTTGTAAGTAAATTTGTCGCAGCTAATAATACCTGTTCAAAACACTTTTGCCGTTAACCCACTCAATTGGGAGATACGAGAAGTACGTATGGATGAGATAAGTATAAAATTCGTTCGATATGGAAGTAGTGGCTCTGCTTGCTGAAGCCTAATTCATGAGAGTCGGTTTGGGCTGTGATTTTCTTCTTTAGATTGATTTTAACCCTCCAACCATCCTGCTTCAATTCAATTCAAGTCAATTTGATTAAATAGTATAGCATATGACGGTTCTGTTCAAAACATTCCTATCCTACACAGCCATGATGATAATAAGGCCTTTCTCCAGTCTTAGATGCAATACATTATCCTCGTCCACTTTTACTTCTGCTTTTTCATTTCCAGCATCATTTGGTCAACGACAGTCAAGGATGTTTCTAACAAGATCTAGAAATTATCAACAAATTTACGATGTTTCAGATGCAGGGCTTGGGCAGGGTCGAAGTGTTTTTTATCGAGCTTGCATCAATGAACGAAATCCAAATGATCCAATACAAAAAATATATTCCTCCTCAACATCCTTGTCTATGATAACACCAGCAACGTCAGAAGCTTCAGATACCGTTTTTGCTTTATCTAGTGGAGGTGGAAATGGTGAAGTAGCTACAGCTGTAGCAGTTATTCGTATTAGTGGGCGGAATAGCTTGCAAGCATTAGAAAGGCTCATGAATCCTCCATGCCACATAGCAGCAGAAAATGATAACAATATTTATATGAAAAGACAACTATCTCCAAAACCTAGGTAAGGCTGAGTTTGAATATTCAAATCATATCAATGATCTTTTACAATAACTTTTAAAATTTGTTTCTGATTCTTGGCAAATGCATCCTACAACGAATATTATTGATTATCGATAGGTATGCAGCATTACGGACACTTTATGAACAATCTCCTCCATTATCTTCAAAATCGAAAGCGGTACCATTAGATCAAGCTCTTGTACTTTACTTTCCTGGGCCTAACTCATTCACGGGGGAAGACATCATAGAATTACATACTCATGGATCCCGAGCAGTTGTCACAGATGTTTTAGATACACTTGCCAAAATTCCATTAGATTCTCCAGCTACTGATGAACACATCAATACTTCCAGCTACCAACTGAAAACAAAGAATTATTTGCTAAGACCTGCGGATAGAGGTGAATTCACACAACGAGCATATCAGAATGGAAAATTAGGATTGGTAGAAGTAGAAGCCTTAGCAGATTTAATTGTGAGTGACACTGCGATGCAACGAAGGCAGGCATTGCTCCAAATGGATGGGCGTGTTACAAAGATTTATGAAAATTGGAGAAATGAATTAATAAAGGGTCTGGCCCATGCTGAAGCTGTGATCGATTTTGGTGATGATGAGGATTTGACTGGTGATGACGACGATGATTCTTATAGTGAAAACGGAATAGGTGGGCAATCGCTTGTTTGGGGAACAGTACGTGATCGGGTCGATGAATTATTAAGAAGTATGAAACGGTTTTTACAGGATGATCAAAGAGGTGAAATTGTACGTGATGGAATCAAAATTGCAATTGTTGGTGCACCTAACGCAGGGAAATCGAGTTTGTTGAATGCTTTGGCCAAAAGAGATGTTGCAATCGTTAGTCCTATTGCAGGTACCACTAGAGATGTGGTAGATGTTATATTAGATTTAGGTGGAGTTCGTTGTATTGTTTCAGATACTGCCGGTGTTCGTGAGGAGACTGGGGGTGATATTATCGAAGAGGAAGGCATTCGTCGTGCGACGAAAGCAGCAAAAGAGGCACACATAGTGATCTTCATGGAAGATGTTTCTCAATTGCATCAAAGGGATAAAGTTAATTTTGAAAATAGCATGAAAGAGATAATGGGAATCATGGGCTTGGATAATGAAGAAGATTTTAATGGAGTTATGATGAAAGTTCAAAATAAAATTGATTTAGTAAAATCTCCTGAGATATGTGATAGTGAAAATAGTGCAGGATCTGGGATTAACTTTGGCATCAGTTGCTCTACAGGTTCTGGGATAGACAAATTATTGAATAAGTTGGAGGAAACTGTTTTGTCTCGTATATCTTCCCCTTCTTCGTCTGGAAGTGCTGAAGAAGGTTTAATTATCACACGTGCCCGTCATCGCCGTCATATTTCAGAGGCTGTATCTGCTCTATCTCGATTTATGGAGTTAACGGAGGTGGATGATTTAATGACAGTCGATCTCGCAGCAGAAGAATTGCGTTTATCTGCTTCAGAACTGGGAAGAATAACCGGTGCTGTAGATGTGGAAGACGTACTAGATGTATTATTTGCTGACTTTTGCATTGGTAAATAAAAATAATACAAGAATCATCCCTTGAATCTTTATTTTTGAGTGCTTGCAGCAACAAAATGAATTTCAATATCTTTAATTAGATATCTGATAGTAAAATGGAAATACCCGATGAAAGATTGTCTTTAAAAAAAAGTTTTGAAAAGATAAAATAACAAATTGTGAGGCCATCAATAATTAAAATACCAGTTTAGCTGTAAGTAGGAAAAAATTTGACACCATTGAATATAAATTTTAGGACGTGAAGCTCCGCGTGGTAATCTACTTAGTTTTAGATGCTATTATTAAAGATACTTTCCTTGAACTTCCTCAAAATGTTGATACATTGTAATTTTTTTTTGCATTCAAATCAATACAGTAATCATGGGGCGCTTTTCAAATTTTATTCCCTACTTCTTGATAACCAGCTCATTCATCCCATCTGTATTTCCACTATCCACGACATCTTCTTTGCTGGAGCTGCATGCCAGCGATATTGCCTCTCTAAAAAACACAGCTTCAAGTGTCCTATCCGATCCTCCAACAAACGATGTATTCTACCTCCGTTATTGTCTAGGCTATTCTGACAATAATGAACGTACATCGTCCCTTCAATCCAACTTAAAGTGGCGTAATGAAATTGGAAAAGAAATTTGTGATGCTGCAACACAAGCCCTTAAAACTGCGACTGCCTCAGAGAAGTTCGACAATACACCAATTCGAGATGGTGCCCCACATGCGTCTACCGTAAATGAATTCATTACACCAAATCAGATCATTACAACTACTTCGTCTGCTGGGGATCTTGTTTATTGCATTCGTGCTGGAAAGATTGATGATGTAGCGCTCATGTCCAAACTGTCCGAAGAACAAATGGTAGATTTTTTCCTTTATTGTAAAGAAATCAACTCACAAGTTGCAGATGAAAGAAGCATTGCAACCGATAAATTAGTTCGTGTCATTACAGCTAATGATTTATCTGGAGTCAAGCTTATCGGCGGAGATGCTACCTTCCGTAATTCTCTTAGCGCAGCTAGTAAAAAGGCAACTGAGTTATACCCTGAATTGAGTGGGCCCACCCTATTATTGAATTTGCCGCCTCTGGTTGGTGCATTGGTGAAAGTATTTACACCATTGTTTCCTCCTGTCGTAAGAAAAAAGATTAAATTTGCAAAGGGAGTTTTATCAAAGGGAGTAGAACTGGAAGATTATTTGATTGGTGGAAAGGGAAGGAGTGCCTTTGAAAAAGATCTTCAGAAGTTGGTATACGAAAACGGTGAATGGTAAAACAATTAAAAACTGATTCTACAAAACTAAGACATTATCGAAAATTAATGCAACACAAAATAGCTTCAAATTTTAAACCAATAAAACCAATATTTCATATAATTGAAATGGGAAAATAAAGTGAGCTATTCTCAAGTCTCAATCAATTGTCAGAGGTACGGTAAGGCAAAATATGAAAACTATCCTAGAAAAAATACAGTTATATAATTAAAGAAACGCAAAAAAAACAAAAAAATTTAGTATCATAAAAAATATTCTGACCTCAAGACTTTCTCTAATCTTATCTTTAAAGGACAACACATTGTACCTGATCCTAATCTTAGGTATGGAAAAAATAATGTTAATCAAAACATCCAAAGTTCCCAATTTTCTTTCGTCTCTAGGGTTTGCACTAGTAACATTATCATGAAGCATTCAGAAAAAACAAAGACTTTTAAACGGCCAAAAGACGAAAACGTAAAGCCTATCTAT
>Ga0209092_10000141_pt1 | contig 65513 bp, 44 predicted proteins | sample FraStrMetagenome_FD_187446 | JGI IMG/M metagenome (GOLD analysis project Ga0209092, IMG submission 187446) | Marine eukaryotic phytoplankton communities from Arctic Ocean - Fram Strait ARC3M Metagenome (SPAdes) (version 2) | ecosystem: Environmental > Aquatic > Marine > Oceanic | place: Fram...
TTAGATCTAATATCTTCTAAGGTGACGGGACTTTATTTTTCTGTTTTATACCAAAGTTTATCCGAGAGTGGAACTAACAAAGACAAAGTAAAATATTGCAAGAAGTATTTTACAAAAGTGTCTCATGGCGATATAAGTTATAAGAAACCTTCATATTTATTGAATATTTATTGAATATTTATTGAATATTTCTTGAAAGCATAACTGTGACAATATTTTGATTTTAGGATTTATCGTCATCAAGAAATATCAAATTTCATATTTATATTGTGAAAATATGATAATTACTTTTTAAAGCTTATAATGTGTAAAACAAATAAAATAAAAGAACAAGTTATCAGATTTGCTCTGTGAGAAATCATATCTTTACCTACAATGCAACGAAGCCCATTCTTCAATATTGAAATATTCCACTTTGTTGAAAGAGCAAAACACTCAAGCTGGTCCACTTAAAGGCACACCAAACATTCGTAGCTTATATCTGAGTCCTTCTACTTGTTCAGTTTCTATTCGCAATGCTATTATCTCAGATGAGAAAGTTAATGTTTCAACAGTGTTTCGCTGCTTTGAGAACCAACTTATTGGAGAAAAGTTGCAATAAATAATTATACCTGTGTGTGACTGTAATATCACTTTATTTCCTGCATGGTCTACATCAACAGAAACATTAATATCAACTTTTTCTCCCAAGTGTTCTGGAGTGTTATGGGGAAGCAATTCTTCAGCATCAGGGTATTGATCCCTCATCACCGCTGCCCTTACTTCTGGGCTTTCTTCATCTCCTGTAGGCTTCCAGATAATATTAAATCTAGTTGGATCCATTACCATCTACGACGTATTATGTGATTTTAAGTCTTGAAAAATATGCGTTGCTTGCTTTAAATGTCCAACTCTTGGTTGCGCCATATATTGCGACAGAAGTGGCGTTTCATGCAAGATATCAACTCTAACTAGCTCACATATCCATCGTAGCATGCCTTTAAAAATTTGATACAAGGCATGTAAGGTTTCATCACAAGACTCACTCATATCTAATTCTGTCCAATAATCTTGCGAAGTAAACGGCATTGATGCAATTTTCTTCTTTTTGATCTGGAATAATAGGCCTCTTTTCGAAATCTCATATTCATTCATACGAGCCTTTGCAATTTTTACAGCTTCTTTTAGTAGCTATTAGCTCCAAATGCGTAGCATTTGGATTCAATTCCGTCTGCATCCTGAATTTGCCATTCTAGTGTGTCCATTCCTAAATACATGGATGGAGATTTGGCACTATCAGGCTTTTTGGTTATATTGTCCCTTTCTTTTAAGTTGTTTTTCCAGGATCAACATTGTTGCATAAAACATCATCAACATAAATAATTAAATAAGAGTAATTCTTTTTACCATCCAGTTTTTCTTTTGCTTTAATGTACACGTCTGGATCTGCTATTGTGAACTTATAGCCTAGACGTTGTGTAATAGTTTCAAAAGAAATGATGTCTCCATGCAGCAGATGCTGATTTAAGCCCGTATAATGCATGTACTATAACAGCTCTTTTACCAACATTTTCATGACCAAATAATGCTTTACCAACAATTACGTACACACGCTCGTGATTAGGAGCATTTAAATATGCGTTTCCTATATCACAGGCAATTACATCCAGGTCATTTAAGCCTGCTAGCATGAAGCCTAATCTGACGCTATCTCTGGAGGCTACCTTGAGTAGGTTGCATGTGATGGTACATTATTCCTATGCCCTCCTGCAACTAACCTTGCTTTCCTTGTTAAATCAAATTTTACATCAAATATGATGTGATGTGGAATTTGTTTAGATCCAACTAGAAGTATTTCATTGTATTGAAACAGTTTAAATGTTATGACGACATTCTTTAATTCTTTGTCAATAGCTTTCTGCCAGAGATCATTGCCATTTCTACGGTCTAAATTCAACGCTTCTTCTACAGATCCTGGAACGGTGATTCCAAATTTCATTGCTTTCTTTTATTCTTTAACATCCAGTTAACCCACCACGCTAGCGCAGGTTCATCATACATTTTTCTAGATTTCAAATACTCCACTAACTCTACAGGGTTTGATTCTTTCAGGTCAAATAAAGGTACCCAAGTTTGAGTTCCATCTATCTATTCAAGTTGGAATTCCCATCCCTTAGTGGCAATGACTCATATTCTTGCTTTGAATACTTTTGTTTCATACCATCTATTTTCTTTGGTGACTGAACTTTCATCAGTTCTATGCTCAACTATATCTGCTAATGTGGAGGTGGATCGGCCGTAGTCATCAACCTGCTCATTAGTATGCCTTATGCACAGACTATCTAGATTAAAGGTAGATAAAAGATGTTTGATGATAATTGTGAGTTTAGTTTTACCTTTATATTTTAATCACACATTACACATACATCCCATACTGGATGTATATTGAAACCCACTTGGTTTGAACTGCAAGAACTTTGCATATCTATTGACTAGAGAGCTGTTCAAAGAATTCTCATCACATGTCCAAAGGAGACATCATTCACATGATGATATGGAGCTCCATTGGATACTACTCAATGCATGTGCCTTATGCACAGATAATGGATTAGAATAACTAATACAAAAAGTTGAAAGGATGATAATTATGAGCTTATTTTTATTTGACTAAACTAATTCATAAATTAAACATACAGGACATATTAAGCACATATTGGAAACCACACAGTTTCCAAGACAAGGGCAGCTGACACCTGTGGGCCAGACAGATGACAGCTGATCTCTTATTCCGTATGTCCAACAGAGCTGTCATTCACATATGACATGCAGCTGTTGGATGCTACTCATTGCATATGGATAAAGCTGCAAGCTTTGCTTCAGCAGCTGCTTCCCTGTGAGGAGGAAGGCTTTGATGATTTTGTTTTTATTATTTTAAATGTCATCTATGAATTGCTACATGAGTATTCATGTCTAACTATTAAAATCGATGCTAATGAAATCACCACAATAAAAAACCCATGTGGTGAAGTGGTAAAATACAAAGATTGGGTCTATTTAGACAAACCCAAATGTGAAAATAATTCCAGTACACCAATCAGTGTCAATAATTTATTTGATTTCTCAAGTAGTGAAGAAGATCCACTCATAATGAATTTGAATAGAAGGCAGAAATGGAAAAACTTATTCCCTAAAAATCAGATTCGGGTTGAAAAATCTTACAAAAGAAGTAAATTATAAGTCATTATGGAAATTTCGAATCTCCCTTAATTTCTTAACTATACAGGGTTTTGGTTACTAGGTCGATATTAGAAGATATTAGAATTGGGACGGTGCTCGTTCTTGGGGATAAAGGCAATTCACGAGGTCTCTCTTTTTTTCTGGGACGGATGGTTTCTCTTTTGCTTATATTTCTCTTGTAGGGTGACGATACATGGGAATGGGACAAAGGAATATTGTTGGGTCTTGATCTCGTCTATGATATACTCTTTTTTTTCTTTTATGGATTTTTTTCCTTTTTGGGTTGTGGTACTTTCATTGATATTTTATTTTGTACACCTGTTGACACACTTGCGGAAGTCAGTATTAACGGTACTAGTGCTTGTGCATGCACATTGCACTGTCGTACTTTTCTATGTTACCTACATGGATCTAAGGTTCTGCTTCCTAAGTAGTAGTATGTGAAACGTCAGGCTCCGTCATCATGTGACGCTGACTTAAAACACATTAAAATAAAACATACCACAACAACAACATAGGTATTTATTTTTCTAAAGAGAGAGACGTTTTGGAGATTTCATTACATACCTAAATAATTATAGTCACATATTCATGATCTTAGTCTCAATGGCGAAATCACCGGCGGCACAATATTTCAGGACTGCCAATGCTTCACAAGCAAGTACGATATTCGTTGGACTAATTTTTTTTGGAACATACTAGAATTATGATTTAAGTAACAACAAGGACTGTTTTCTTCTTCTTTGATTCCCGAAGTCGTGATGATCAGCAGTGAAGGAGCTGGCCTAGCATCGTAAACCCTGAAGCTCCACAAAACACCTTCCACACTTCAAGCTTTTACTTAAATGAGAAGTGATCTAAATTTTTCGAAGGCCTAAATGATTTAAGTGAATAGATAAATATTTCCATGTATAAAATGGTGATTCTATTCTTCTTGTTTTCAGGACATATGGTTTTCAATATGGACAATCCACAAGAGAGTTTTATCCGGGACAAACGGTTAGATACGGACATCCACAAGAGAGTTTTTCTCCGGGACAGACGGTTTTCTCTCAACATCATTAGGGGTCTTAGTAGGGTTGTAGGGGATCGAGATGGGTCTTTTTTTGCGGGACGAACGGTTTTTTCTTGCTTGATTATTGATTGGACCTGTGAGAATAAGAGACAATCTCAATGGAGTTAGCTGTGAAGAGTCAGGAATAGAAAGAAAATCGAAACGAAGGAGACGGAAAAAATGAAGTGAAAAACGAGAATGAACGGTACTAACTCTTAATCGACGAACTAATATAATAATTTAATAAAGAAAATGGCAAAGAAACATGTTCGGAAAACGGGTATAATGTGGACTGCAGGTTTTATATCTAAGTTATGGTTATTAGTTTATTGGCTGCAATGGACTAATAGAAATGAATATGTCCATTGTCTGAATGATATTGAAATATCTCAAACTCGACGACGGGAGGAGGTGGAGAGTTCTGTGGAAAACCTGTATAAATCTGAAGTGTGTGCAAACTTATTGGTAAAAGATCAGTATCTCATAGAGGAATCTTTGGAGAATATATTGCAATATCATGATGCTCACCTACAGGCATGGTGCAACCAGATGCAGGTAGCAATTCTCCAACGAAATCGCGTGTTTAACCCTGATGATGCTTCGCATTCGGCTCGCATCCGACAATGGATGCTCTCAGCGTCATCGTCCCGTATCAGAAAGAAGTCTTCCCGATATAAACGTATTTCACCTTTCCTTCGTGCGCTCCGGAAAATGCAACTCGTTCTAAATCACCATGATAAAACATACACTCAGCACGAGTATAACACCGAGATCTTCTTGAAAGTCGTGTCTTTGACGCCGCGGGCCGCCCTGGTCATTTCAGGTGACCAGAAAAAGTCCAATAGGGACAAACAATGTTTAGTTATAAATATTATTTAATCTATGAGTTATTATTAGTAATAAAATGGCAAAGTTGGGAGTTTACATAGGAATATGCGGGGTAAGTATGTGGAAATTTCCTAGGAGTCCAAGAAATGTGTACCCTAGCAGTACAAGGGTCGGAAGGTACCCCTCTCCTCCGGGATTGGTAAGGAAATTTCCACGCGGAGAAAGTGAAAACCAGGGGTCCGTCTCAGCGCGAAGCCAAGTGCAACACGTAATAAAATTATAACATACCTTAACTTAACATACATAATTGATTTTTTTAGAAAGCATTCTTTCCTAAATAATCATTTGAATATACACACAAATTAATTAGATAAAAGACTTAGAGAGACGAATTCTTAAAATAGATACCAAGCTACGGAAATCCATAGCATTTTTACCCAATTTTCCTTGAGTTTAAGAATCTTAAATGCATAAAGCATACACATATATATATGTGCTATCTATAATAAGTCTTATCTTCATAGCTTGAACCGGCCGTTGCTATTCATCGTAAGATTGAAAAATACTAGAGATTACGCTATGTAAATCATGTGGGAGATGAATTTATTTAGCACCGAAATTTATTTATGAGACCATATTTTCAATGTTTAGGACCAAAAATCATGTTCCTCGGGATACTACATGGTATCATACTCAAAATAAAAAAGTAGTAGTAACAAGTTGTTGTTGTCCCAAGGCAACCTTTTAATGAGCCCATTTGAAACGAAGCATTGAAAAAAAAAAAATGGTTATATGTAGCCAATCAAATGGAAGTCAAGCTGCTTCTAGCACGGACGGATTGATTGAAAATCTCTCAAAGAATGCAGACGCGCTTTATTACTCGACGGATATGGATATGTTAGAAATGGCAAAAGATTTACTTGACACTTTTGTAAGTAAATCTCACACGTGGGCGTATGCAGGTGGTTGGTCTGATACTGAAATGGAACTTTGTGGCAAGAAAGGTTTTGATAGAGGAGCTGCAGCTGTTCGCTTACGCACAGCTTTGTCCATCGGTAATAGCTTGCGTAGTTTTGTTCAGAGTTATGAGTACAAGATAGAGTCAAAATCTGACCCTAAAGCAAAGAAACCAGCTCTTTTGCAGCATGTTGAAGAATTTGGGGAAAACACGATCTATGGACCAGTATCTGCTGGTATATTGGGAGGTCAGTTTGAAATTTGGGCTAGATCGAATGAAACTGAAGAAAGTTTTAAATCTGCTCCAGGTGTAAACCTGCTGCTTGGAGCTGGAAACCAAAGTATGGTAACCGCGCTTGACACTCTTAACAGCATATTTATAGAAAGAAAAACAGTCCTCATCAAACATCACCCGTTGCGCCCATGGCTTATATTTCCTTATTCAATTCTTTTCGAACCACTGACTAGAAGAGGTTATCTTGCGCAAGTCCTTGATAAAGGCCTCAGTGAATCAAAAAAACTTTTATCAAATACTCTTGTAGATCATGTTCATATAACTGGCTCGTTAGCCTCCTTCAATGCAATAAAAATGACACTTGAAACGACCCGAATAGACAAAACTAAAGAAGATGTTGAATCGATGCTCACAGGTGAACTTGGAAATGTCTCGCCATGGATTGTTAACCCAGGAAAGTTTTCTCAGCGAGAGATAGGGCATATGATATGCTCCATTATAGCATCGAAGAAAAACTTCGGTGGTTCGAATTGTGTGGCGGGACAAGTTATAATATTACCAAAGCATTGGGATCAGTTGGAACAATTTAAGACTGCTATAAAAAAGGAATTGAGAAGACAGCCTGACTCGGCGGCATATTACCCTGGTTCAAAAAAGCGGAGAGCAGAAATAATATCTGTATACAAGGCAGATCAGGTCAGTATTATTAGATCGAATACTATACAGGGACAAAATGCATTGGGCGACGAAGATTACATTGCCTTGATAGAATGCGGTAGTCCAGGTGATGATTCATATAATGACACAGCATTGAAAAGGGAAGCTTTCGGACCAATTTTGGCGATTGTCGAGCTTGACTATGAAAAGGAAAGAGAAAACAACTACTTATTGGATACATTAGTTCCATTTGTCAATGATAAATCTAATGTCTTCGGTTGCTTATCATGCAATCTAGTTACTCCCCCATCAACACTAAGCTCGGGGAAGATCCGGACAGCAATTCAGAAGTTAAACTATGGTATGATTGGTGTCAACGAATGGAGCGCATTAGCAATTCTCCCCGCATCAATGGGAGGAATATGGGGTCCGTGGGGTTTGGACAAAACTGGCCATTCAGGTAGAGGATTCATAGGAAATCATTTTAATATATCCAGGATAGAAAAGATGGTCATATCCAGGAATCTAAACCTACCACCAGCCTTTGACGAAGTTACGCAACCACCACCGATGATAATAAATAATCTTGGTTTTGAATGGGCTACTAGACCAGCCAGCAAATTGATCTTTTTATTTCGAGTCATTCTTATTTTATTACAGGCTCTTTCCATGTTGGTTTCTGGAAAATGCAAAAACATACTGGTATTTGTGCTAGAGTACATAGGAGCAGTCTCAGGAAAAGTTTATAAACACCATTGAGATATGATTCTGACGGAAATAGTCTTGTGAAGCATTAGTGTTATAGTATAAAAAAGGATATAAATTAAAATGTTCGATATATCTTGAGGCAAAACTGAAGAATGAATGAAATAATATATTCATTAAGACATTACGATTTCTAAAGTTCGGTCTCTTAGAGTATCCTGACATTAAGTATGACTTTCTTGAAAAAGATTACAACGTGAATGTAGATTCGTAATTTTACTTTCGCTTTATTATTCAGACTGCAAGTTTCATCTAGTAGTTATAATTTCGAATCCTGAAAAAGCCTAAGCCTTTGGCAAAAAATACAGGCACTGCGGCAACCAGTCACTAAATTTGAATTGAAATTCTTAATGCAAAATCAAGTGTGCATCATACATGCAAAGGATATGAAAGAAAAAAGTTAGATCTTTTTAAAATCTTGCTCAACATGAAACCGAAAAAGAGGGCACCTTTACTTATTTTCACGAACTAGAGTTTATGAATTGCCTTTTAGTAAAATAGTTGAAAGAACTTTTAACCACCTATTCTAAAATTTAAAGCTTTTTGAAACAATCCTTGTCATATTCAAGTTGCTTCACAGCCTTAAACGCGGATTATAGCGCGATTGCCCGATTCAAAAAAAATAAATTTAAAACTGAATTACTTGTAGTCGGAGTTGATACAAGAGCATTGAAAACAATATGTTGGGAAAATGCAAGCTTCTCTTGTCGTTTTTCTTGTTACTTTTTCTTAGTGTTGGTTGCTTTGTCATATATAGTACATCGTCTTGGTTCAAAACTGGGGAAAGAGCACACTCATCTGTTTACGAAACTTGGTTAATGCATCATGGAAAAAAATATAAGGGTAAAGCTTCGCTGAATGATGGAAAGAAAAATTCAATTGCACTTCACTGGTTTATTGATGAAGTTAAGTCCGAGCTGAATATTGCAGCTGCAGTGTATGCAAAAGGATGGATCGGAATAGGTATATCAGAGGCTGGAGGAATGCCTGGTGCAGATATTGTGGTCTTTGAAGCCCGATTGGAAGATGTGAGGGACTACTATGTCAAAGATGACTACAAAAGACCATTATTGGACAATTGTCAAGATTGGAATCTTATTCGATTCATAATGGAAGATGGTTTTCTTATTTTTGAGGCTAAGCGGAAATTGAATACATTTGATCCGCAGGACCATGAAATAAAAAATGATAACTTACCAGAATCGTCCCCACACAAAGTCATAGCAGCTTGGGGTAATTCCGATGATATGAATTACCATGGGCTTAACTATGCAGGTGATACAATCCGATTCTATGGAAGAGGGAAGGATCAAGATCACTTTGCTGATACCATGGAAAGGGAAAGCACAGGGAACTTTTTTTTATCAATGAACTTTCATATATTATCCTATCTTGAAACATCATATGAATTCTTCCATTTTAATTTAACCCACATTCAAAATCGAAATAAGCTCACAGACAATCAAATACAAATAACTGGGCTTGAAGCAATTCAAGAAGGTAACTACAGCTTTATCCACCATATGCTTCTTTATGGATCATATTCTGAGAATACAAAAGATTCATGTTTTCCTGGTACGACGTAACATAATTCCACTTTCCAAATGTCAATGTTTATGAAAATACTGCTTTCATCGTTACGAATTGCTCACTTTCATATTTTTATTGAAAGGCAGCAATTTTTTTAGAGAAATGATCTGGGGTTGGACAAAAGGATCCTCCCCCCTCATTATACCAAAACAAGCAGGGATCCCAATTAGTAAAAATGGAGGTTTTGCATCTTTTTGCTTGTCAGTCCACTTTCATAACCCGTCACATTTACATGATTTAGTTACAAATAGTGGAATAAGAGTATATTATACTTCAAATTTGAGACCCTATACTGCATCTGTTTTTGTGCTGGGTGATGTCTTCAACACGAATCAGGGAAGATTTTTGGGACAGGGTATAAGTAAACATACATTCTCATGCTCTGAATATTGCACAGAATCGACTTTCTTGCATGACGTTGTAGTCTATCGTGAATATTATCACATGCATGGTCAAGGTCTACGAATCTCAAATACTCAGAGACGTAAAGGGGTACCGATTCGGACCAGGGCAATCGATTTTTTTGATTTTAATCGAGCAGGAGCTCTTTCACCACCACAACAACCTTTTGTGATAAAAGGGAGAGATACGTTTCAATTGAGTTGTTATTATAACGCAAGGTAAGTTCAATAGAATATAATCAATCTTCTTAAAGGGGTTCATTATTTGCTTTCGCTCCAAATTTAGTGTAGCATTGATACATCCTCAATCACAATTATCATCTTTATGAAGCGAAAATGGAATTTTTGGATATGGCGCTAATGAGGAAATGTGTATATCATATCTTTTTTACTACCATAAAGAAGTGAACGAATCAACCATTTGCTCCATCGGATGGAACGAAAATCCAGTTTGTATGGCAAATTATTCATCTACATTTATCGGTGATGAAAATGTTGAAAGAGTATTTGGCTCTCCATCCACACAGTGTACTTTATAACAAAATATGATACTCGACAGGCAATTAATTTAAAAACTTCATTTTTTGCATTCAGTGGTTCCTCTATAGGAATAAAAAAAAAGTCAAGTGTACATAGCACCTTTAGATAAAATATTTAGGCCCGTTTCTTTGTGGGAGTCGATGATAAAAAATGAGTCATTGCATCTGCAACGATTGTGTTGATAGCTATATCATCACCCTTTGTTTTGGCACGTTGATTATTGGAAGAAGTACTACTTTCCAAAATTGCTGCATTCATCTTTGCCTTCTTCTCTTGCATTGAGTATATTGAGGCATCTACAGTATCCTTAGTTACCATCTGTGCAAAAATTGAAAACTAAGTAGTGAGAAATAAAATTCAATCATCTTCCTACTCGCATCGAAACTTACTTTTATTACCGTCACTGGACGTTTTTGTCCACTGTTTCACGTCGAAGAAAAAAGTCAAGGACCCTGTATTAGAGTGTGATGTTTAAGCTAGAAATCAAAGCGATGACAAAAAACTCACATGCGATGGCAACGATCTTCAGCCTGCAGATCATTAAATGGATTAACTGTATCGAAGGATAGATATTGTGAAAAGTGAGATCATTTATTGATGAACAGGCAAACACACTCACATACTTACAATCCAAATCATGTAATATACATGTATCAGCAGATGTTAAATTGATACCCATCCCCCCAGCTCGAGTTGATAATAAAAATACCGGAATTGATAAATCGTTATTGAATTCATCAATAAGAGTTTGACGTTCAGGTATGCTTGTTTGTCCATCAAGACGCAGATATTTGAATTGTATAGAGTCCAATAAGCATCCTAATAGATCTAGACACCTTGTCCATTGAGAAAAAATAAGAATACGATGATTCTGTTTCACGAGTGAAGGAAGAAGAGACTTCAGCCGAGTAAACTTTGGAAAGAAAATTTTTCTGAGTTAGACACAAACCTAAGAAATAGTGGAAATAAATAGAATTACTTTACCTTGGGGGAACAAAATAAATCATCTTCTTGTAAAGTGTATCGTTCTAGCTCCTTTGATCGATGTCGATTTTCTTCAATCAATTCAAGCGCCACGCAATGTATATCGAAGTCGCTGAAGTCCTTCAACTCATTCTTTACCAATTTGAGTGTGCAAGTTGCATCGGAACCGAAAAAACCAGCAGTCATAAGTTGACGAGATAAGTGCTCTATAGCTGCTGGACTTGTATGTCTGGAACGAAGGAGAAGAGGATGATTAGCAGCTTTACGAAGAGACGTAAAAATATGTTTAGTCACAAAACTTGACTCTTTTTCGGTGTTTTGCTGTCGACTGGCAACGTGAGAAGAAATAATAGAATTGTATACTTTTTGAGTTTTCTCGTCGAAAGGAACCAGTTCAACTTGTCTTGTCTATTCGATCGAAAATATTTCATAAAAAACAGAAATTAGGTATAAAAAATTCAAAAGGAGGATGGAGTTCAAAAAATTTTCCTACCTTAGGAGGCAGTAGCTGACTCAACACGTCCGATTTTTTTCGTCGTAAAACAAATGGAGAGAGTAATTGTTTCAGTTTTCGATACTGAGTTTCCTCGCTTTCATTTGGATTCATAGACACAAAATATTCCAACATGTGTTCACCACCATTGTTTGTTTTTTCGTCATCAAAACTATTCGATGTTTTTTGAGAGAAGAGGGGCATCAAAAAACAAAGTAGTGACATCAATTCTTTTGGAGAATTTTGAACTGGGGTACCTTTCATTTTGTAAAAAGTAAGGGATTAATGTCACGCAACAATATTATAGGAAAAAAATAAAAACAATTAGATTTTATCAAAATTTTACATAAGACAAAATAATCTTCTCTCACCTGTAAGAAGTAGACGATGTGATGTTGAAAATTTGTCCATATTTCTGTACCGTAGCCCCTTTGCATTTTTGAGACAATGTGCCTTTGAATGAAATTAGAATAAAATGAAATGTGAATAAAATAGTAAATATTTTTGTTTCAGCATTTTTTAATTTTCTCACCTCATCCACCACCATGTAATCAAATTTAAACTTTCTCAGAAAATTGCGATCATCAGATTTCTCACTGCTAAAGTACGAAAAGGTTGTTAAAACTACATCTAGTGGCATACGATTGCGTGACTTGGGCAAGCACTTTCTAAGTTTCTCTTGAATCTCAACCCGCTCACTCATGCTTCCGTGGTATCTGTTACAATCATTTGTAAGAGGGCAACGTATGAGAAAGAATGATAAATTAGAGTACCTTTTTACAGAAGAAAACTTACTTTACGACTCTCATTTTGGGGCAAAACTTTTCAAATTCATTCATCCAATTGGATAAGACCGAAGCAGGAACTATAATGATATGTGGCTTGGTATGTACAGAATTAATTGGTAAATCATCAACTTCATCTCGGTGGCTACCTTTCTTCATCTTTTGTATTTCTTTAAATTTCAACCATGCCAGGAACGCGATAGTTTGCACTGTTATGGTAGAGAAGAGGTTTTAATTGTTGTTTGATATGAGATGAAACTTTAATATTTCGATTGAATTCAATAAACTAGGGAGTTCATACCTGTCTTGCCTAAGCCCATTTCGTCAGCCTAAATCAACAACACACATTAAAAGTTGAGAAGAGGAAGGGTCCGTCAACAATTCTTTTTAAATAATTTCTGGGGACAATTCGACAGGTATTCTTACCAAAACACCATTCACGTGAGAAATATTTTGATTGCTTTTGCTTTTCTCCTTTTCAATTGAGCATTGCATACTATTCAGAAGAGCTAACCAATTTACACCAAGTAGTTGGTAATCTCCTAATTTTAAGCCTCTACATATTTCTTCAATATCTTCTCTCTGCACCAAAAGTTGATGCCTTTCTGTTTTACAGATTGAGTATGACAGCGCTCCACCAACAATCATTCCTGTTGTACTGCTAGTTCGTGAGCAGTTTTTGGGATCTTCTGATTTTGTATCGATGCACCACTGAGACATACGTGACATGATTCTTGACGAGAGATTTTTTGTAGTTTCAAGAACAGATAACGCTTCCCTTGATTCAGGATTATGGTACTCATCATCTTCGAAATTATCTTCCCCATTGTCGGAGTCTGATTCTTCTTCCTCCAGTGCAATTGACCGTTTGTAACTTGCTTTGTGTTTCTTATTATCATCATCTGATTCTGAATCTTCTACAAATATGCGCTGATGCTTTCTCTTTTTCTCAGTTGTTTCTGATTCTACCAGGCTTGCAGCTATTGCGTCTTTCATGTCTTGATCTTCATTAGAACGCACATACTGTTCCAGGTGTGATCGTGATCTTTTTGACGGTCTTTTTGACACAGACTTAGATTTGGTCTCCTTTAAACTGTCTTTCATTGCATGATGTAGAGCAAGCTTCTCCGCATAATCAGCATCTACATTTTCGATATTTATTGATCGTTCACTTTTATACTGATTCTTTTGAATGTTAATTTTATCTTCTTTTTTTTCTTCTGCAGAAGTGAAATAGGGAGATCGGAATTTCCTATTTATTTTTGAGACAGTTGAGAAAGTTGTAGCTGTATCTTTTGTTCTAGTTTTTTCCTTCTGTGCAAAAACTGGCTCTCCCAAATCACTATCTGTGTCATCTTCAAATGGATTAGACGACCGTTTGTGTTTCTCTGTGTACATTTCATTTTCTTTTTCACTTAGCTGAAACTCATCTTCACTACTTTCAACAGGGATGAATTGCTTCGAAATTGTCTTTAATTTTTTGTCTGATTTATTCGATTTCTTTTTTTTCGGCGAATCTATAATAATCAGTTCCTCTTCTTCACTACTTGGATATTCTTCAATATCTTCATCACTATCCACGATAAACTCATCTATACTTTCCTCATCCTCTGTTTCACTCTCATATCTTTGTTTGTTCTTTGACTTCTTCTTTGACAATGCTTTTGGCTTAGATCGCTTAGCTGATTTCAAATGTTTCCTTTTAATTTCAGCTTTTCTTCGATCATTCGCGATTTTCTCGTCATCCCTGCCTACTTTTTTTGTAGCGAGCCAACCTATTTGTGATTGTTTGACAGGTTTTGCGGCAAATTTTGAGAAAGGATTCATGGTGCTTCCGGCTTCTATGTATGCTATGCAAATGTTTCCTCTAGAGGCTTTCGCAGTTATTGAAGGGACAAACAGATAGAAAGGTATTACCTCACTGGAATGAAGTTAGATGCTACGATTTGGGTTCCTTTGGTCGAGCAAAAGCCAACAGGAGGGGTATTACAACTATGGAAATTTATGTTCACTATAATCTGATATATACATAAACCTACGTGCGTGATTTAAAGCAATGATGAGCAAGTCTTTAGGAAGGTCGGAACAATATTAGGTGGATTGTAGTTGGTGAAAATGTTAAAACGCTAATATGCTCTTTCTCTCTAAAGAGGTTTTCTATATTGAATTGCGTAGAATATTGTCCATAAAAACGGCACCTCCATTCAAAATATTAATTAAGATGGTGATTAATTACAAATTGGGCGCGATATTTTATCTTGAAAAACCATTGAATTTGCATGGGAGACAAAAAAAGAAGCTAGCAAATGTAAACATGATAATTTCTCTTATTTATTAAACCCCCCCCATTGATTTGATGCTCTTTTCAAATTGGACGAGGAGAAATGATTTTGACATGACATCAAAGAACAAATAAAGAGCTAAAAGCCACTACTATTTATCACCGGTTATTGAACTGCCTTCTTCGATGTTGCATTGAAGCTTTGTTCACCAATTGTCAAAATATCATTAGCAGTTCACATCAAATATGCAGCACCCAGTAAGACAAGTAATGAAATTCGCAATATCACCGTTATAATACGAATTCTTTATTGAGTTCATCCTTATTCTAATGCTAAAGGAACCAAGAGCAAATATTACGTACATTTAATGATCCCTGTTTGGCTAATCATGGACTTGAAAGAGGAGGAAACTAACTTTCAAGGATTGAGAAACAAAAGATGCGATTTTCCAATCAAATTTAGAAAGATCATAATATTTAAATCCACAAGGCGCACTTATAAATTGGAGAGAATGTTCCCTACTTTGAACCCCCATGGTATTGAACGGATAACATTGGACAACGGAACACCTAATGTATTTTGATTCTCAAGTTTTTAGTTTTGTATTCTTCTAGTTTATATTTCGGACATACCTTTCCATGGATTGATGGAAACCGATGTTAAATATATGTGTAACAATTAGATATAATACTGTAGAAATTGGTTTGTTAACTCAATGCTGCTCTGAAGGAATATGCTACAAAATGACAGAGTACGTTTATCAATACTTCTATACACTAACAAAAAAATCGGCTCTGTTTTTGTTCAATATAGTAGACAAAATGAAGTGTAATTATTATGTAACATCTCTTTAGAATAGGCTTTATTATATTCTACTTTGACCGTTATCCAACTGAATTGATGTGGATGAACTCAATTTACTGAGGTTTTGTCTCCTTCATCACACCTACATCGATTAATTGTCTATTAACTTCGATGTTTTTTCGCGCATGTGGTCATCCCTATGGGATACATTACATTCATCTTTTGCGTATGAAGTAAGTGCATCTTCGAATCCAGCAAAAAACTTTTTGGACATTTTCAATTCTTCTACCAAGCCTTTATCTGGATGATAAATATGACCAAACGGAAGACTAGGAACACCTAAGCCTTGGTGAAGATCGGCATTTTTCTCTGTGACAGGGACGTCAATGAAGACAAAGTCTGAATGAGTTCTTGCTAGACGATAATAAGATGGTTGAATGGATTTGCAGGCCTGGTGAATCAATTCAGATGAAAATGTGTGAGATAATTGAAGAGTAATAAAAGGTACTATTTGGTTGTTGTTGTTGGAAAACAAAAAATGGTCAATTCTGGTTTGTGTTAAATATGTTGTACTAAGAAACGGGTCGTAAAATAATACAGTACGTAGACATATTTGGAAAAGATACCCCACTACAGCTCACTCCAAGAAAAGAAAACGAGTCATGATTTTAACGAAGACGATTTCCCGAATCGGAAACTCACATGACGTACGGATACAAACAAACAAATAAGAAAGAATAAATGACAGGTGTAACCTTACCTTGCACCATTTTGCGAAAAAACGCGCAACTATTATTTTGTCTCTATTACTTTCAAGAATGTCTCTGTATTCCTCTAGAGTAGTGATGATGTTCATGTTGGATGGTAAACCATTTATCTTTTTTGGAATTTGTTTTTTAGGTCTCTTTTTTTCTGATAAAAGGATATTTCGCATTCGGTTTTTAAAGCCAGATGAGTATTTTGTTTCAGCAACAGCACTCATCTGTAGCGGCGTGCGTAATCCTATCCTCCCAAACTTTGCTGATATAGAAATCGAATTTGGAACTGGATATCCTCTATTACACACAACAAAAGCTGATGTTTGATAAGACATGATGCAAAGAACGAGCAATATCACAGATGGTACTCCACAACTTTCTGAGTTTCTTTTAGTATTCCACATATTTTTTTTTAATGAGAAGAATACAAAAATCGTTATAGCAAATGCGTTTTTGAGGGAGGACCGATGGTATTATAGGACTCGGAGTTGCAATTGAGATTGTGAGAAACTTGCCAGCAGAATCGAATGAAAATATGGTTTTGTTGAAGAACACTAATAAGGAGAAACATTCAACAAACGTATCCTCTAATCAGAAACCCGGAGTCCATTTTCCATCGTAGAATTGTATTGAAATATGTTCTTACTAAAAAATAGATCATCAGTGTAAGTCTATGTAATAAATATGTACACCTATGATTCGGAAGTGCTGTACACACATCATCGTGAAATGCCAGCAGATCAAACAAGACAGCAGAAGGGGAGACGTTGGTGAAATTAAAAAAATAAATACGTTGTAATAATTCCACGAACGAATTAAGCATACGTAGGGCTCCAGAGAAGAAATTACAAAGAGTATTTTCATCAAATTCAATTGCAAAAATCAGTCTTTATGTGCTTGGTAATTATTACTCCTACAGAATAAGATGATTAGCTATAAATGATACGCCGTACGCCAATATCGACCAATCTCAAATTTATGTCTTGTCAGCATCTCATTTGTCTACTTCCTGGAGTAAACTAGACTATTTTTTATGTACCATGACCGAGCATTGTCACATACTTTACAAAATTTAGAGCTAATATTCTTAAGGCTTCATGAAGTCCCCAGTACAGACTAAGTAGTCATGGAACACTTTACATGATCAACCATGTAGTTTTTGGTTGACTCATTTTAATGAAGTGAGTTATGCTTTTAGTCTGCTGATAAAGAAGTTTCACACGAAAATTCGATTTTTTTTTGTTTCGGAGAAATTTGTCGGAAAAAGTTAAAGGCAGAATTACCAATTGTCGTTCAAGACACAAAACACATAAAAGTCTGCGCTTTATCAAATTTACGTCTAGATGAATAAAACAGTGTACGGTGGTTATGTGGTGTGGGAATATTTTCCTTTGATATATAAATTATTATATTCAACAGCAAAAATATAGAGATTCTTTAGGCTTGATCATCAATGGCACCATACTTTACAGATGGTTGGGAGGAATCGAGCGATTCTTTCTTTCCTACATCCTTTTTTACTCTTTCGCTTATCTCATACCAATCGATCCATGAAAAATAAATAAAGAAAACTATATCCAGAAGAACATACGAATGAAATAAGCCCTTCCAAATAGCTGTTACTCCCTTATCAAAAACAACAGCAGGAATATATACTATGGGTAGACTGACACACCATAAAAACCCAAAAATGATGGAGCCACCTGTCAATTGAAGGCCTAGTCCAAAAATTACGCATAAATTCATAGCAAAGAAAGACATTGCAAAGAAGCCCAGAACAACAAAAATCCAAATTTCTTCGCATCCCTAGAGTGAAGGCATGTGAGACGAATAAAGGTAGATAAGGAATAAAATACGATAATTATAAGTATACCAATAACATGCAACATACTTACCTGAATAACATCCTCATCTGTAGTGAATAAAGAATAAACCTTGAAACGATAAGCATATATAAGGCTGCAAATAATCGCCATCAAAAAGGCTGTGAATATATAACACCCTATCACGAGAGTTTTCGCCTTTTGAACATTATTTGGTAGCGTATTTCCAAGACGAATAGTTAAAGCAGCCCCAATCCCAAAAGGAATTTGGAAACCAAGTTGAATGACTGTTGCAGCTACGGTATGTACATTCAATGGTACAACCCCCATGGTACCTGCAATGAGATAAATACACTCCCAAAACCACCACTCTGCAATCGGTAATAATCCACCCAAACCCAATCGCAAGTAAGTCCAAAAAGGTTCCCAGCTTAGAGCTTCCCTCCAAGCACCTAGTCCTGGCCATGTATTTTCATAATATGGTTTCGCAATCATAAGATAGACCATGAGAGTAAATGCCATAACAATTTGGTATATGACGTTTGCAAAAGATGAACCAATAAAACCCATATTCGACAATAATTTGTCTAATATCATAGGAAGAATCAGAAATGATGATACAGCTGAAACTACTACCAATGGAATCATAATTTCTTGTGCCGCTAGGAACTTCCATGCAATAGTATAAATAAGAGTAAACGGAAGTGAAACCAAAAATATTTTATACCACTCGAAGGCAAGTTCAATGGATGTCTCATCTTGGCCAAGGTAAGAAAGGATGCCTACAATATTGAAGTATGTTATTATTTGAGCTGGAACGATAATAAATGCACATGCAAAGAGTGCTCTAATGGCAATCAGACCAACTTCTCGTCTATTTCCGTACCCAAAAGCTTGTGGAGACAAGGAGTCCGAAGCTGACATGAGTCCATTGACCAAAGATAGGCATAAGAGATTTGCAGTTACATTTGCTAATGATAGGCCACTTAGTGCCGTCTTCCCAAGAGATGTTCCCACCTTTGATGTGATTAGTGATGGCGCAAAAGTTGAACCTATCGATAGAACTAAAGTGGACGCAGCAAGATTGAAAAGAAGACTAGCTTCATGAAGAATATCTTTTGTAGTGGAGTTGATCATACTACTTTGCAATTTTGATACCTTTATGCTGTATCGCTTGCAAGGATGCTCTACTAAGGTTGTGATATTTACTCTTTCTTGAAAAAGGATGCAAACCCATATCCTTCGAGAACAAAAATTTGATACAGCAAGCGTGAATAATCATTAAGCACGTACAAATTTATTCTTTTTTGCATATATTTTTGGCAGAAAACATGAGAAAATGAGACCGGACCCTTTCTTTGTTCATGGTTTTCTTCTTTGTAGCTTCAAGGTTAAATACCTTTCATCTTTTTGAAATAAAAACGTTCCTTCAGTGTTTACATATATATATATCAATACAATGAATTTCCTTCATTACGATGTTTATTAATCGCGACTAAGATGAGGTTTGTTACAAATGCCTCGAACTTAAATGTCTTTAAATTAGCAGCAGATATTTGCTGCAGAAGTCAAGAATTTGAATTCTCTGAAGGGGAAACTAATATTAATCCTAAATGAGTATATTTAAATCAACTTAAGGTTATTGTATTTGAAGTGGATGAAAAAGGGAATAATGAATTCTAGCCTTACATTAAATTTATTATTCTCCAAATGGAAGAACTTCAACAATTGTCTTCTGTTGGATCAATTGAAACAATGCTGCTGATGTTTTTGTTGTTGCTGCTGTGTTCTTTAAAGTGTGTCCGTGCAGTATGTGAACTTCGATAGACCCCATTCAGCTAGTTTGAGTAACAAAATGTAAACTTGAAGTTAGGATTTCCTTCAGATAATGTTGGTGCACGATTCAATTCCGTGCTAAAAGTGCATTATGAAACTAGCAGTATTCTCATTTGTAACCCAGGAACGCTTTTTTCTTAAAAAATAGTTGAAGATTCCTTTAGCATCAAGTATGATCTTAAACCGTAAGGCTCATTTTTCTGTAATAATTTTCAAAATACAGAATCAGGCAAACGTAGCAAGCATTCCAATGCTCAAATTGGAAATTTTAATATGTTATGTATGTTCGAGTTTCCCTAAATAAACTTTCAACATGTCAATGACGCTGCGGAAAATGTGACCTTAATTATGAATCTTCCAGAATCTCATACAGAGTTTACTTCATGAAAGTATCCAGTATTGAAGACATATGAAATCTACTAAATCTAGTTTTGCAACAGTAGATATTCTCAAACTGCAGAATTAAGATTGTTTTCCTATTTTCTGGATGAGAAATGATACGTACGATGATGTTCATTTCTACACAAACAAACGTATTTATAATGGAACATACGATAGGGGGTTATTCAATAAATACGTTGTAACTTCCCCTTTCTTCCCTAGCTTTGTATTTTACACATGCGTGTTTTGAATAAAGTTCAATAGGGAATCTTGCTAAAGTATTGTGTCTTAAGCATCTTTGCAAATAAATACATTCATTCTTATTTTTTTCTTCAGATCAAGTTAAGGGTATCTACCAAACCATCATACAATACCAACTTCCAGAGTAAACACTTTGACAAACGACAATCAAATACCATTATCATGACCAAGCTCGTAATTTTTAGTGCAGCACTCGTGGTGGCATGTGTTGCTACCTGTGATGCATTCAGTGCTAATACCCCTGCAGGTCTTGTAGCCAGATCATCTCTTCATAGTCGTCGTTCTCAACTCTACATGAGCGCAGCAGCTTCCCCAACTGGTGGAGCTGCTGCCGCCAGTGATGACGCTCCACCTTTAAGACGTACTCCACCTCGTAAAATTGCACTTTTCATTGAACCCACTCCCTTCACACACGTATCTGGGTATTCCAACAGATTCAAAGAATTGTTGAGATATTTGAAAAAGGCAGGTGATAATGTCGAAATTGTAACAACAGATGAAAAAACACCCGCCAAGGATCTTCCCGAAGAATGTCAAGGATTCAAAATTTCGCATACATTGGGATTCGTATTTCCTCTTTACAATCATATTACATTGACTTTGGACTTGCCTGATTTGAAAGGTGCAAAGATGATTGATAGACTCAAGCCTGATCTTATTCACGTTACGAGCCCGTAAGTTTTCGTTTTTGTCAAATATACCATTGTTCTAGAACATTTGTATGAATCATTGATTTGATCTTCTTAACTTATCTTTATTTTCTTGAATATTTTACAGTGGATTTCTTTGCTTTGCAGCAATGTTTTATGCACGTGTGATGCGTATCCCTCTTGGTAAGCGTCGTGAAGGCTATTTTGATTCAAATTTGATTTCAGACCTTGCGTCTTATTTATCCATAACTTGTTTCTTGTTCCTGTCTATAATAATATTTGTTTTGTGACCAAATTAGTTTCAAGTTACCACACCCATCTCCCGTCTTATGGTAAATCATATTTGGGATTCATTCCAGGAATTGAAGAATTTGCTTGGTGGTTAATAAGATTAGTACACACTCGAGTTGATTTGACCCTAGTAACATCTTCTCAAATGCGCGATCAGTTAGTTGCCAACGGTGTTCCACGTGTGGATGTATGGAGGAAAGGAATTGATACTATTCGCTTCAACCCCAAATTCAAATCTGCTGAAATGCGCGAACGAATGACAGAAGGAAACCCTGATGATTTTCTTATGGTGTATGTTGGTCGAGTGGGAAGTGAAAAGCGTTTGAAGGATATCAAACCTATTTTGGAGAAAATGCCCAATGCTAGACTTTGTGTTGTAGGAAAAGGACCTCAATTGGAGGAATTAAAAGAGTATTTCGAGGGTACTAAAACACACTTTACAGGACAAATGGGTGGAGATGAGCTTAGTCAAGCATTTGCTTCCGCTGATGCGTTTGTCATGCCAAGTGATAGTGAAACTCTTGGTTTTGTAGTCCTCGAAGCTATGGCAAGTGGAGTACCAGTAGTGGCAGCTAATGCTGGAGGTATTCCAGATATTATTGACGATGGCAAAACATCATTCCTTGTTCCAACTGGAGATATAGATTCCTATGTTGAACGTCTAACTCAGCTCCAAGACAAGAAAGTCCGTGAACAATACTCTATTGCTGCTAGGAAAGAAGCTGAACGTTGGGGTTGGGAGGCTGCTACCTCTGTCCTCAGGAATCAACAATATGAAAAAGCTTTGATAAATTTTCACTCAAGAGCATTTGGTGGTTTTGGACGCATTGGATCTAAAGGATTATTCAGACTTTTGTACTGGAGGTTCCGTAGAGTCCTTTCAAGATTGCATGTACCTGGATTTAGAAATGAAGGAGGTGCTTCTACTTCACAATAACTTTCAGACATATTTTCAGCAAAATGTACTATATATGTATCTGTTCCTTTCAAACTTCATCCTCCAATTGTACGTGAATTAAAAAAGTTTGCATGTATGATGCCCCTGAGCTTACTTTCAAGAGTATTTGGAATATCATCAAATTAAAGTATCATATAAACGATTATACAATTATTCACTTAGGTAAATGATGTATTGAATTTAAAAATTGACTCAATGTAATCTGAGAAGGTCAAAACCACCAGAACATTCAGAAATATCTCGTTCAAATTAGAAAAGTTGTCAATCTAATTGACTCCAGCAAGTAATCATAAATTGATATAATGATGTTCTCTACTTCCGTTGTCCATAAGAATAGATTCTTTAGTACAGAGGTCACATAAATGGTTGCAAAAATAAGGAAGGGCACAAAGTGTATCTACGACACTTCTTTCGAGTCTCTTAATAGAAAAAGATACACGTCTTCCATTCGCTCATGGGTTCACATTATTATGATACATAATTAAGGAATTCTTTACTGGCATAAAACTTTATCTGTTACATTGTGTTACACATAGCAGTTCATTATAGCGATAGTGCAGAGAATTATATCCATCATGCATATTTGTGTAATTTGTACAAAAATTTGGTCACTGATTGTTAACGAAAAATGAGATTTTTGATTTTAGCTTGAAGGTGTACCTGACAATTTACCGGGCCCGCCTCTTAAATCATTCGATGCCGGTGGATTGTGATCATGAAAAGTTTTACGTGTTACAGAAGTAACTGAGTTGGAAGAGAAATTATCTTCATACAAATGATCTCTGCTATTTTCAACATAATAATTCAAAAGTCTAGATGTTGCAGGTGCACCAGTCTCGATAGGACTTTCCATTTGATCGTTTCTAGCCTTTAGTAAGTGATCTTTTACGTCTAACGCCAGTTTTTTCCCCAATTCGACACCCCATTGATCGAATGAATTAATATCCCATATAAATCCTTGGACTGCTGTCCTATGCTCGTATATAGCTAGCAATTGCCCTGCAGCATAAGCAGTTAATTTTGGCAGCATCAAAGACATGCTTGGACGGTTTCCATCAAATGTCTTGTGAACTATCAATTCTTCTTTAGTTCCTTCTGCCCTAACCTCTTCTGCAGTTTTTCCATTTGCGAGTGCATCCGGTTGAGCAAAGAAGTTTGCCATTAATTCATCATGGCTTGAGAGAGTTTCACCATCAATACAGAGATCATGTTGACTCTTCACAAATCCGATAAAGTCGCAGGGTACTGTTTGACCCATGTGCAAAAGCTGATAGAAAGAATGCTGCCCGTTTGTTCCTGGTTCACCAAAATCAACTTCACCAACACCATAATCGACTGGTATGCCATGACGAGTGATGTGTTTTCCATTGGACTATATATACAAAAAGGCATAAAAACATGTTGAGTCGTGAAACAACGCATGAACACAAAATGATTAAAAACTGATGTTTGACTTACTTCCATATCAAGTTGTTGTATATGAGCTGGCAATTTCAAGAGAGCCTCTGCATAAGGTAGGGCCGTTCGTGCTTTGTAGCCGAGGAAAGACATGTTCCAAACTCCAAACAAACCCATCAAGACTGGTATATTTTTATTGAATGGTGCAGTAAAGAAATGATCATCGATCGATTTTGCACCCTGGAATTAGCGAATGAAAAAATGTTCAATAAGGATTTAGATGAGATAATCCACCAGGAGAATCCAATGATTACAAAAAAAACTCACCAACAAGAATTTTTCAAATAAGTCATATCCATAAAGGAGGGATATTGGAACAGCCCCAGCAGCACTACAAACTGAATATCTTCCTCCAACCCAATCCCAGAATCGGAAAAAATACTCATCTGTATTGATTCCAAATTCAGCAACTTTATCAATAGCGGAAATACTTGCACATGCAACAACGTGCTTTTTCACAACTTCTTTATCATTCCCCATGAAATCCCACAGCCACTGCCTCATTGTCCTTGCATTCAACATGGTTTCCGCCGTTGTGAAAGTTTTGCTCACAATGACAATAAGTGTTTCTTCCGGATCTAAGTCAGTGCAGGTTCGCTCAACATCAATTGGATCAACATTGGCTAAAAATTGAAGGCTATAACCCAACGCAGAATTAATCCCTTCTGGTTCAGTTTTAAGAACTTCATGCAGAAATTCGGGTCCGAGATAAGATCCACCAATTCCAACTGATACAATATTCCTTATGCGTTTTCCTGTATATCCTTTTATTTTACCTGAACGAATAGCATTGGTAAATGTTTTGATACTGTCTAGAACTTCATGTACTTCCTGTACAACATCTACATCATCCACAAAGATTGTCCCTATCTCTGACTTATTTGCACGTAAGGCAGTATGCAAGACTGCTCGATCTTCCGTAAAATTAATCTTTTCACCGGACCTCATAGCGTTCATTCTTCCCTTCAGATCCTGCTTTTCTGCTAAATCCAACAGTTGATCTATTGTATCAAGAGTGGCTCGCTGACGAGAATAATCTAAGTATACACCGTCATGTTCTGCATACATGACATCACATCGTTCCTTATTTTTCAGTAAGTCTCTTAAATGAGTGGTTTCGATGTTTTCTGCCTCTTTTTGAAGGTTTTTCCACTCAGCAGTATTGGAAACAAGCTTAGATCGTGGGTCATTAGGTAGGATGTGATTCAAAAAAGCTTTCACAGGATTGCGGTTGTTATTGTTGTGATTGGTTAAGGGCTTAGTGTGGTCTCCGTCTTCATCATGGTACGTCAATGGAGCGCCATTGATGTGTCTTGAGGGAAGATGAATGCGATGTGTTTGTGGTGATGATAATGGACCTTCATGGTGATGAATTTTGATTCCATTTCTCGGTGGAAGTGGTGTATGATCTAAGGCGTCATATTCATTTAAATGTTTTTGCTTTATTTTCGGTCTTCGACTTGTATTAGTAGGATGAAATCCTTGTCTTTTCTTTGCTTGTCTGCGTGATTGTTTTGTAGAGTATAACTCGGAGCAGCTTGGTGTTCTTACGGCCGTTGTTGCGATTGTAGTATGGTGAGTATGCTGGAGTACCGGAATGAAACTTTCAACATTGTAGATTAAAAAGATAGAGATATATATCGTGGTAGGAAATTTCATTGTTACCATTCTTCGATCATTGAGAGCTGTTAGCTTGTAAGTCCAGTTGCTTCATTAATTTTGACTCTCTTCTCAGTTTGATCTTGTGTAGTTACTACAGAGGAGAAGAATTCTTTTGATGAGGAGAGAAATAAGGACTCATGTAATGAAGTTTCTCGTTGATGAACAATTAATTCAAGCTAGTTATGCACATACGCACTCCTTCATAGGAAATCTTTTCAACAACGTGTAATAAATATCATTTTTGCGCAATGCAATAGATCATATGGCAAACATTTCTACATACGATTAGCCCTATCTACTCTTTTTATTTTCACATAACCTTTTCCCTCATATGTTTCTACTTAGAAAAATTCCCATTCAGCTTCCTGTGCTTTTTACGTTCGAATCATATGGACTGGTCGTACTTAACTCATTTTTGTCATCAAAGAAATCTTTGGAACTGTTGGAAGATTCATCAATTCCAGTTTTTCTACTTATGGTTCTCCTACGTAGCCATGAAACATGTGTCCTGCACGACCGACAAAGCTTTTTGATTCTCACGATGCAAATATCGCCATGCATGGACCTAATGCCTTGTATCACAACGTAAAAATGAAGTTCAAACAGAGCGAAAATATACGTTTGTTCCATTTTTATGGTGTAGAATTTAAAAATAGACTTTGATTGAAATTCCTCTATGCAAATTATCGACGCTTCATATTCGAATATAAAATCATTTGACTGGGTTTCAAGTCCTTCCTTAGGATGTTCATATGTAACTTATGAATCTTTTCGTAACATTTCTTTGGCGATAAGCCAGTACTAGTGAAAGGTATACATTACCTACTTACGCAAAAGCTCATAACCATCTAAAAAACAAAGAATTAAACAGCAGAAACATCAACATATGATGTTATCTTCGAAAGTTCAACAACACTTTTCCAGGATGATACTGAGAATGAATACCTTATGGAGGCAAAACTGCTGAAAGACTCGTAAAAATAAATAGTATCAACTGGGAATCGTTTCTGAACGTATTAAAAGATACCCCACAAGTTGAAGGTTATGTTCAAGTTTTCGCCTTTGTATCGACGCACCATTTTAAATAGAGAGCGAATAAATAAGGAAACTTTTTTTTTTCGTTGTCAATTCATGTACAAAACAGCTTCATTATGAATGATAGAATTTACAACCATGTTGGTTAGAACTAAATTCTCAAGATGACCCTCAATATACAGCACCTGCCATCATAAATAAGTAGAAACATAACCTTTGCAAAAAATAATGGAGATTGAGTTTTATCTTTCCAATGCGTGAAAGTTTCTTCGAAGCTTTTTCAGGTGTTTAAGGAAACGGCAATGAAAGAAATTATTAATTTTATCATGACCAAACACTTTATAAGATTGTAACTGCTCAAAACTCTATATTCGAAACAATGCTTATGAAAGGCAACAATTCTAGTCCACTGGCATAGTATTCTTCGATTGGATGTTCCATTATGCAATCCAGTTCACTCTATGCTGCTTTTAAATGTCTTGTCAAGCTCGACAAAAAGATTACTGGAAATCTGTCTTTTTATCCTGGAATAGCAAAAAAATGATTGGTTATCCATCTGTAATAAAGGTTGAGCCCAAAAAATTATATATTACCTATTGCAACAATTCCATTCGCCTTCCAAAACCAAAAATTGTACAAAAGCTGTTTTTCAAAAAAACACACAAAAATGCTCCTACTTTCCTTTTTTAAATGCATAAAAACCTTCCACGTTTCACTGGCTAAACGATATTGTCATAAATAAAAAAAATACACGTGGATCTACCTGAAAGAAGAACGACAACTTTTTGCGTATCAAAGCTTCAACTTGTCGTCACATTTTCATTTCTCTTCCTCTCTTAATCTACCTTCCATCATGGGAACAGCACGACCGAGTAGGGGCCTCTCCCTTGCACTTTTGATCCTCACATATATCACACCAACAGAATGTTTCACTCCTGTTGCTAAACCCTTTCTAAAAAGTCAAAAACTTAGAATGTCTGATGATGCTAGCAGTGATGACGATATTGTAGATTGTATAGTTGTAGGAGGCGGAATCTCAGGATCGACTTTGGCACATAATCTCAACCGTTCCGGAAAAAAGATCGTATTGACTGAAGCTCGTGATTACTTAGGAGGAAACGTTAAGTCGCATAAAACTGATGACGGATTCATCTGGGAGGAAGGCCCAAATTCCTTCGCAACACAGCCAAGCATTGTTAGGATTGCATATGAATTGGGTATTGCGGACAAACTTGTGTTTGCAGATGAATCATTACCTCCATGGGTAAATCATGGAGGAAAATTACACCCATTGCCAAAGGGACAAGGAGGAAAGGGACCTAAAGGTCAGATTGAGCTTGTATTTGGACCAAATGGAGTTTTAAAATTTGCCTTTACGACAGAATTACTTTCTTGGCCTGGAAGAATCCGTGCTGGTATTGGTGCGTTTTTAGGACATTTTCCTCCACCAGAAGATAAAGAAGAGACAATTCGTGAGTGGGTCACACGAACTTTGGGAGAAGAGGTGTTTTTGCGTTGTATTGATCCATTTGTATCAGGAGTTTATGCTGGAAATCCTGAGACCTTGTCTATGAAGGCTGCTTTATCTAAGATTAACAGAATTGAAACTATAGCTTATTCTATAGATTGGAATAAGTTTGGGGCTATTTTCTACGGTGGTTTGAAGAGACAAATCGAACTTACAAAGGAGAGAAAGGCAGACCCACCTGATGCAGCTTGGCCTGAATTTGAATACGGAAACCCTGGATCTTTCAAGGAGGGTCTTGCTACTGTAAGCTATATATTTTGATGATTCACATTTAATTTCTACCTGTCTCCAATCTTACCAATATTCATATCATTATTGAAATAGTTGCCGAATGCAATCTCCAAAGAATTGGGTGGAAAAGTTAAATTAGAATGGAAACTAACAAAACTAGAAAAAGATGAATCAGGTGAAGATTTTGTTGCAACATATGATACACCTACAGGGATACAAACCATAAAAGCCAAATCTGTAGTTTGCACAGCACCAGCCCATGCTATCCAAGATGCTCTGGAACCTGTCATGCCGGAATCACCCTCAATTTTTGGAAAGATAAGAAATGAAATTCAGAGGCAAGGAATTTATCATCCACCTGTATGTGCAGTTACAGTAGCGTATCCAAAATCTTCCTTCCAAGATGTAGAACTTGCCAACGACTTCGGGAATTTGCAAGATCTCCCCGGATTTGGTAGTCTTAATCCTCGTTCGGAAGGTGTGCGTACTCTGGGAACTCTATGGAGTTCTTCTTTGTTTCCTGACCGTTGTCCAAAGGATTACAATCTTCTTCTCAATTACATCGGTGGTTCACGAGATACTGCCTTAGCTGATCTTTCAGAAGAGGAAATCATTGCTGAAGTTGACAAGGGATGTCGACAAGTATTGCTAAAACCAGACGCCCCTGAGCCAAAAGTGCTTGGTTTGAAACTTTGGCCAACCGCTATTCCACAATATGAATTGGGTCACTTAGGTATGATGGAAGAGCTTGAAAAAGCCGAAGCGAAGGTTCCCGGATTGTGGGTATGCGGAAATTACAGGTCTGGAGTTGCCTTTCCTGACTGCGTTACTTTTGGCTATGAACACGCTAAGGTAGTCAATGAATACTTAAAGTAAACTTAGTCGGGACTTTTACATCTTTCTAATAATAAGAATGATAAAACATCTCAATCATAAATATATATTTAGTATAATTTACATATCATGAAATTTAACACGTTTATGCATTATGAAGAGTTTTCAAGCGTTTTCGGCTACTGCTTTGCACACCAAAATTCAAAAGATCTTCCTCATCTAAATTGTATAAATCATCGTCGTCATCATCACCTATCTTTGTAGCCTCTAATAGCATATGCTTCCTTCTTTTCTCATGATCTTTTCGTAAGGAGTCTAATGACTTGAATTTTGGTTTGTCAATTTGAAGTTTTTTTGAATTTCCCGAAGAACCATTCTGTTCTCTGAGCAATTCCATTTTGAGTTTCATCCAATCGTGTTGGAATTGTTGACGAAACAGTCTTGTTTTTCGTTTTGAAGCAAAATTTTTCATGTATGGGTGTTTTAGTGCTTCCAAAGGTTTAATTCTTTTTTTAGGGTCCAAGTCCAACATTCTTTCCAGCAAATCCATTGCTCCCTCATATTCTTTCATTGTGTCCTCTTTGCAATCTTTCAAGTGAAATTGAAAAGCTTTGCGAACTCCTTTCTTATAATCTTTACCAGGTTTAGATTTTTCATAATTTGGATATCGTTTAGCATCAGGGTAATTCTCTTTAGATGGGGTACCGACAACTTTGAAAATTGCCTTCACATGTGCATTTCTATTCTCACAACCAGAGAATAATGATTTGTTTACAAGAAGATGGGCCATAAGACACCCAATGGACCATACATCACTTTCTTTCGTATATCGTGGACAGCCTAGCAACATTTCAGGAGATATATATGGATTATTGCACAGCTCATCATTGACTGCTACACCCATTTTTTTTGCGCTGCGTGCACTAGAAAGCGGATCTATATTTTTTTCCCGTTCATCATGTGGTAGAACAAGAGTACGAACTAGATTACTCACTTTTGCTTCTCCTATTTCGTTTATGAGAACTTGTTCCGCGTGAACGGTACGAAGAACCATATTATTCATGTGAGAGTATGTCAAAGCTGTAAGTATGTCATAAAACCAGGCAGCAAAAAGAGCTGGGGATATGAATTTTGTCTTTGATGAAGATTTTCTCCGTTTTTTAGAATGAGCGACTACTTTATGCAAAGCCACTGGAGTTCGTTCAAAAACGAGGAAGAAGCTTTCTTTGCATAATTCTGAATCTTGAGACTTTTTACGATTATGCTTCTCTTCAAAAATATTGCTCATCATATTGTGAGCCAACATACTGTTTTCCATACTCGTATCAAAAGCATTTTCAAAACTATCGCTTTCATCCATCTTTTCATTAGTTAAAGAAGGGGTAGACAATGCTATTGGTAAGCAAAAGTTTGGATGTCCTCGTGGAATTGGAATTTGTTTATGAATTTGACAAAGTAGTTGCATTTCTTGTAAAGCTGTAGCAGAGAAACCCATGTTCATAATCTTTTTCTTGTCTGTCTTCAATCGCTCCTTGGTCTCCGCTTTTTTTGATGGCCAGCGTTGAAAGGAAACATCAAAAAAAGAAGACTTGTCGTCATCGGCTTTAGGTACTAATTGTTCCTTTGACGCTTTCTTACATCCGATCTTGTGGAGAAAGTCTGCTAAAATATTTAAGAATGGATCTTTGGATTCATTACCGCGTAACAATACAGTCAAAACATCGCACAGCGAACCAGTTTCATCTACTCCGAGGCGAGGTGCCAACCACCATCTTAGATTAGCTTTAATTAATTTTTGATCCGCAATATTACCACAAAGAAAAACCTTTGTTTCGAGAGATCGTGAACCATTGACAGTACCAGCGGCAACATTTAAATCTGCTGTACCGAGTATGCACGGTTGCATCCTGCTTTCAGATCTGTCCAACTTGGTCCTTGTAGATTTCATACCATCATCACTATGCGATTTAATTGAATTCGACAAATGCTTTGGTAACGAAGCAGAAAGAGTCGAAGATGATGATATTGATAGCGTAGGGGATGCAGAATCGATAGAAACGTTGTTTATATCGAATTGTCCAATAGAGAACTCATCAACAATCGAATTGATTTCATCTTTTGCAACCACAGAGTTTGGATTTGAAGAAAGTTTTTCAAGAGCCATTTCTGCTGCAGCAATTGATCTCCAGGTGCCTTCTAGCTTTATAGTTTCTTTTGGTGGATTACTGTTGATGATATCTTTAAAATAAATGCTACATCCACTCTTTGAGAAGATGGATGACAATGAAGGCAAAATCTTTTGGCTGATAAAGTTCATGTCAACATTTTGTATTTCTTTTTCAAATTGAGAATCCTCTTTCATTTCATGTATAAAAGTTTGCTCATCCGATAGAGAAATATAGTTCTTCAATGTATCCTCAGGTGCCATGGGCGCAGTGATTTCTGCCATGCATATCGACTTCACAAAAACCATGTTCTCAGATACTTTAGAATCTAGAGCTTTGTACAACCTGCCAGTTTTTCCCAATTCATCGAACTGGTTTTTTGACATAGAATTGATCGTGCTCTTCAAAAGTTCAGCAATTTGGACCATTTTGGAGGCATCAAGTTCCATCAAAGAAATGAGTGGTCTCAATAACTCGTGCCGGGCAAAACCAACAGTTACAGCAAACACATAGATTGCACCACTCCATAACCAGACTTGTGGGCCAGCCAATAGCATAGGTTTACTTAGAACAATTTCCATTGCTCGGTTTGCTATATCCCTTGGAATATACGATGTTGTTGCAGATATGACCCAATCAACTCCCTCCCAAAAAACATCATAATGAAGAGTTTCCAAAATAAGTTTCTCGGCCTCCAGAGTCCTCATCTCAAGCCTTTTTGCTTCCTCACTTTCAATTGTCAATGACCTTCCCGAATAAAAAATTCTGTACGCTGCTTGGAGGACAACTTCCAACTTTTTCCATTTAGTAACCTTCTGTGACTTATTAGCAATGTAGACACATGCAGTTAATAATTCTCTCAACTTAAATTCACTCTTCAAATCCAATGAATTCAATTTAAAAATATGCATATAGCGATAAAATATCACAGCGGCATGGGCTGCAACCGTCGAATGTAAAGACAAATCAGATACAATGTCGGAAATTTCCTCCACTGATGTAGGAACTCCTCTCATATCAATAGAACTCTTGGTGGAAAACATGGTTGAACTATAACTTTGACTAGCATTGAAAGAGTTGTATTCTGATGGGTTTAAAGGAATTGATGCATTTTCAAGTAAAGCCCAGTCTCTTCCAAACATCCATTGCTGCTTACGTTCAAGATTGTCAGTAAAAATATTTAATTGAGTTTGTAGTATATTTTCTGCTGTGAGAATGCTATTATCTGAATCAGAGCTGCTTTTTTTGTTGTCTGGATTATCAAAATTCGCGTTTGGTAAATGTTGATGAACCGGACTATTCATATTTTTGAGATTATCATTAATTTCTTTGCTCGTCTCTTGCTCACGATCCATTTCAATCCTTAGGTGCGAATTTGTAGAAGGATCTAATTTCACATTGGCACCTATTGAACACTTTATGAAATCAAATAGAGATTCGCAAGTGAAATGTTGATTATGGTCACCCGTCTGTTTAGCCAGACTATTCCATTTGGGATTCTGCTCCTGTAGCAAGTTTTGGAACCTGATGTCTTTTGGCAACGGATAAAATTTCACACCTCGTTTCAAATCAGCTATGCGAGAAGTAATGTGAAACCAAACATCTGGGACACGATCAGGTGCACATCCTATAAAAATACGAGCAACGTCTTTTTCTTCTGAAATTCTTGTGCTATTGTTTATGCTAGACTGTAGTTCCGGTTGTATCCATATTGTACATTTTTGAGTTTGTTGGAAATCGGTTAGGGTTTTGGAACTTGTGATTTTCTGCTTCATGATTTCGTAACTGGAAAGAGATTTTTTCCCTTTTAGATTAACTTCATAGTCTTCTCCACAACCTAAGAATTTTTCCCAATCTTGTTGCTCTAATTCTCCACCAAGAAACCCTAGTTCTCTAGGAAGTCCAACTTCGTTCCCTCCACTGCCGCAAAAACCTCGCTCAGTACACATTCGTAACATTTCCATCCACAAAACCTTTTGTCCTCGCTTCAAATCATGAGGCAGAATGGCAGATAGAAGTAGACGAGCAACGACTTTTGAACGTGTCTGTGACGTTTTGAAGTTAATTGTAACATTCCAGCATTTGCTTCTAAGTGTAAACAGATTCTTTTTGACTTCGTCAGCAATCAAACGAGGTATAACCATTTCTTGTCCTACACGAGCCCCATCCATAGAATTCAAATTTGTAGCCGATGAAGAGTGAGCTAGAAGTCCAACTCCATCAGTCTTATTTTCACGCGAAACAATGTGCGTCGCAGAAGTAATTGATGCGGGTTGATTAGAATTCACTCCTTTACTCATCCGGAGCATGTCAACATTTTTTTGTAAATAGTTCAATGCTTTCATAGGATCAAGGCCCACAATACTGAGCTTCCAGGCTTTCCCATCTTTTGCTTTATCAAGAATCTTTTCTTCCTCCATAGCTTCTTCGGCAGGAACAACTGAATTATTACGGATACAAGGAATTATATTGACATGAACGCGAAAATATCGCTGACACTTGTCAATAATAAAGCTTTTCGCCAATTCTTCCCTTTCTAGGTTTTCCACAATCACGTAATTTTGAATTGCTGGCTTTGGTAGGCTTTGGAATTGACGTTCCATTTGTTCAGTTTCTGGAGACTTTTCTGTATTTTCAATTTTTTTAACTTTTCTTTTGATAACAATGTGCTCAGCCTCCTCGTCCAGGATCATCCATTCAACCTTATTCAAATCTTCCCATGCTTCATCCATGTCTGTTTTATACATTATCATATGCATCTTAGTTTCAGGATCATATTTACAAACGTCTCCAACAAAGTATTCTTGATTTCCTTCAAAGTAGACTTTGATAACCCTGTTGACTACATCTCCTTTCACTTCCTCATTGAAGTTTGGCTTCTTCCAATATCCTTTTAGTTTCATTTCTATTTCTTCTTCTTCTAAATCTTTGTCCTTTTTAAGTTCTAAAGTACCTCTACATGTTGGGGCCATACAATAACATTTAGTTGGAGCACGGCCTCTCCTTCTATCCCATTTGTAATCAAACATGAGCTCTTCACCATCTTCAATATCACGCAGGGCGAAAACACATGTTCGAGTTATCCCCTGTACTTTCCATCTATCAACTTTACAATTTGGCTCGCATCCGTGGTTAATGTATCTAGCAACACTTCCCTTTGTTCTAGCATCCAAATAAACATCGTTGTCCAAAGCCATGATATAGAGCATCTGCTGATTTTTATACTGCCGAAATAAATCATCTAATTCTTTTTTTAAAATTGCGACACCAACATATTCAGTGATGAAATCTCCTTTTTTAATTTTCTCTTTTGCCCTTAACCCTCGTCCTTTGAGACTAGCATCAAATACTTCTAATTTTTTCCATTGCATTCTAGTGATTCGTCTATTACGACAAGTGTCACCCGCTAAACAATTAGGTCCGCACTCCTCTTGACATGCGAAAAGGACACAACCTTCATCACTACAGGCAAATGGGAATGATCGATTTGGCGTGCATCCGCAAGGGTCAAAGTCACGGATTCTTCTTGGGCGTGGACATGTATCAGTGTATATAGTAGAGATAATGTGTTGAACATCTGTTGGAAGGGGAGTTGAATGGTGAATCTTAAGATGTGTTGGAAACTTAGTAGAGTTTGGAGGAATGTCGGAAGGATCTGTGATTCTAATAATAGATTTCGGATTTTTGGGTTGCTCCAAAGTTTTTTCCGTTTCTTCCTTCTTACTTTCAATAAGGATGCACTGAAACTTTTCTTGGCTGGTATTCAAGTCTGGTTTAATGCTAAGCTTCGAGACATTTTTCTCTGCTTGGTGCTTAATTGTTGCAACCTCAATGGCAGGTTTTGTCGTGCTTTGAGAAAACGATTCTTGTCCCCTCGTTGCTGTTGAAATCGATATCCCTGAAGAAGCACTAGAGGTGTTTGTGTTGTGTTTGGTTTCTTGATTAGTGGAATTAGGGACAATGCTGTTGATATTGGATAAGAGTTGGTTGGATATTCTTTCTTGCTTTAGTGATGATACTACATTTTCGGGAGCAGTGGATGAAATGAATGAATTTGATTCCTGCTTGTGAATGAAATTATTATTCATGTTTGAATTTAAGGTCTTTTGAAAATTTCTATTAGTGGTTTGCGTGTCAGTAGATCCAGAAAACGAACTTAAAAATGAATTTGAATTTGTTTCCTTATTGATGGTTGGTGGAGGAATTGATAGAGGCACATTTTGTTGCCTTTTTGCAAACAATCTAGATCGGGGATCAGAAGGATGATATTGGACAGATGGCATAGGATGTTGGGGAGGATCTATCTTTTCAGGAAATTCCTGAGTATGACCTTTTGGAGGCTTTGTAAAATTAGGTGGAGGTTGATTGTATCGATGTTGGGACCTATAGCTGTGAGTAGGTGAGCTATTAGAATATCTTTCTGAAGCATAATTGTTGCTTTGCCAGTTTTTACAATTTGCTGACTTATTTTCCATGTCTCTGTGATCATTATCTCTCGTGGACACATTGGAGTCAATATTTTGCTTTGATTCATCATGATAGTCATGACGACTTCTATGATTGTAGTGTCTGGAATTATCTGATTCATAGTATTGATCCCTTGTATTTGATTGATTTCTATAATTGGAGGTTGGATATGGTTTTGACATTGATTGTGTGTTTGTGTTTGGGGGAGGTGAGTAACCTCTTTCTCGATTTAAACGATTTCCTATAACTCGCTTCATTTTTACGCGATAAACTCAATTACTGCCTCTCCTTTTTCAATTCGTTAAGGGTGAATAAATGACAATGTTATGTGGATCTTGGAAGAATGCAATGCGTTCTTTCTCTATTTGGGCATCCGCGCTGTTATTGTATTATCTTTTCGTATCGTGTATTTTTATTCTCTGTTCAGTGATTTAGTTGGAAAAAGGAAATGCAGCCTTTCTTTAAGTTTTTCGGATACCTCATATGCTGATTTTACGTACATAATTTATTTGATCAGAAGTATGGAAGATATGTGAATCAATAACGTTCAAATGTGTTCATGGCCCCTCGACCACCACAATGGCCAAAATTATTTTATCACGTTCATAGATTACGATATACGAAGCAAATGAAAATTCAAATTGATTGTTGTTAGAAGAAGTTTCCTAAATGATTCAAACAAATATGCATTTGTTATTTAAATAGTCTATTTTATTTAAGGTTATATGACAAACGACTATCCAATAAAAAAACTTTTAATGAATTTAACATAAAACACAAACTTCTTTATTAAAATCATGAGCAAAAGATTTGTGAACTTCATATTCACACACTTTTGTTGCAAAAGGCAATCTTTTTTCTACTCTTCTTTGACTACTTTTCTTTTCAAACATATATTCATATCAACATGGTAAATATAAAACAAAAAAATGCAAATCTCAACAATTGTTTTACCAAAATAGATTTTTTATTTATCATAATATCTCGCAACAATTAGAACTTCTCTTTTCTATCACTAGTGAAAGGAAAAGGTCAATTTGGGAGTATACTTAGATTCTTCCAAACATATCAAATAAAACAAATTACAAGAACGGATATATATAACAATGTATTTGATCATTATGAAAGAAAAATTGTTAAAAGAAAGGTATAATTTTGCGACAGCGTTCAAGCAAAGAAAGGAACGCACAAAAATTCCCGCAGCCTTCAAAGCATCTTTTAACAAAACGAACTGTGATCATGACAATTTTTTGTCAAGATTGGAGTCCTTTATTCATTTTTCTGCACTTATTTCCAACAAGCATAAATTTGCTTTGCTTGTGATTCTGTAACGCAAGCAAAACACATAATGTGCAGATACTATGATTGCATTAAATGTTTTCTTTGTCAAGATCATCGAAATATGGATGGTTTAGTGCTTCTTTTGCAGATATACGGTCTCTTGGACTATAAACAAGAAATTTTTCTAATAAGTCTACACCAGCGGGCTCTAGATTTTCCAGAACGCTCTTCGCGTAATTTGTCTTTATCCATTTGGGAAAAGATGCATTCCAGTCTTGTAAGTGAGTTACTCCAGGCCAAATTTCATCATTTGGTGTTCCTAGTTGACGAAATATTTTGAAAAGTTGGTCAATTTCGGAGTCTCCGGGGAATAAAGGTCGCTTGTTGACCATTTCCACAAAGATTGTTCCAATAGCCCATACGTCTACAGGAGGAGCATAGGTTTGGGAACCAAGAAGAATTTCAGGAGGACGATACCACAAAGTTACTACTTCGTGAGTCAATGGACGAATTGGAGGACAAAAGGCCCTAGCAAGGCCGAAGTCAGCAAGTTTAAGACGACCATCACGAGAAACGAGTAGATTCTGTGGTTTCAAATCTCGGTGCATGACACCACGGGCGTGGCAAAATGCAAGTCCGCGTACACATTGAAACAAGTAGGATTTTACAAGTAATGCAGGGAGCATACCTTCGCATTTTTCCATGTACTTTTTTAAATCGCGATCCAAAAACTCAAATACTAAATACAATCTGCCATCTGCCTGAACGCAATCCTTAAGCTTCACAATATTTTCATGGCTTAGCTCCCTCAATAAGCTGATTTCTCTCAACGCTGTTGATGGTATACCTTCATCCTCAACCTCTAATCGAATACGTTTCAGTGCAACAATTTCATCCGTTTGCTTATCCAAAGCTTTGTACACTACACCATAGGTACCTTCACCAAGATTTGACCCGGGCTTTTCAATTTTCTGATACCTAAATTTTCAAATTTTTTCACAAGTTACGATGGAAATGAAATGGGAAGAGTGGTGAGTCTTCAAATGAGAAAGCAAATGAAAACAAGGCAACTGTGATTGGAATAGAGACCATGGAAACTAACAATCAACATACCGTTCCATGTTGGAAGCAAAAAGTGAATACTATGAGGAGAAGACGTTTTAATTTTTAATCAAAAGAAGAAGGTAGTTTTCTTTAGTACTTGCTGGCCTAACGGGCTACAATACGAACTCACACTCACCGTATGTAATGAATATTTTTTGTCATAATACATCTAAATGACATTTAAATGTTTTTGAATATTTCCTAAGATCTCGGTTCAAAATTATAAATTTAGGTCATATAAAAGCATTATTTAGGTAGGATTAGAAAAATATTTAAACTATCTCTTTACTTAACTTTCAAATGATTGTTTACTTAAGTATAATTACAGTTAAAAAAAGCCTTGTCCAAAGACGGATTTTGACGTCTCTCTTTAGTACTTCATGTGTTTCGTATCCATGTGGTGGCTTAAAAGGACCTAGAAAAGTAACGGCAATTTCAATTATCAATCTTGTTTTTATGTTCATCTAAATTGATGTTCGAATACCAACTCCTGGAAACTCTGAACTCTTCAGCAGTACCGTAGCGGTAAATATTGTAAGCTCGATGTTTCACGCAATTTGGTAAATGATGCTGCTGTTTACTCTTCCATGGAAAATTAGCGGCAAAACAGCAGGGGTATTTTTGTTTCTGACAAAGTTTTGAAGCAAATGAAGATTATTATTAAATTATATTGAGCTTTTTCTTCTTTTCATGAAATCAAATTTTTTCTAATATCTGATGATAATATGATCTCCATTTTACAGAAGGCAATGGATCACTTTTACTCAAAATACTTCACTCTATAAAATTCTAGTGACGAAATCATTTTATGATGCACATCACGAACCAAATGTCTTATCTCTGGGCACTAAGTGAATGTGCAATAATATGATTTAATAAATAAAACCTTGAAAGAGATAAATATGCAATATTCCATTCCTTTCACAATTTTAGTAATTTAAAAAGAGGATTATGTGCAAACAGAGCTTCTACCATGATATGAGATTAACATCAAATTGATTCTCTAGTTTCATTCACTGTCGATTCATGAAAATAAGACCAACCCCTCTTCAGGCAATAGAACTATCGATATGTTTTGTTCCAAGATATGTGAGCATCTAACCCTGCCTTCATTGGTCCAAGCTATTGCCTTATAAGCTGCAGCAAATCGTCATTTTCCCAAGCTCAAAGTATCCAGCTCACAAACTGTTAACAAATGCGAACTGATATTACTTTTGCTTTTTAAGAGTTGTTAATAATATGGAATAGAACCAAACAGAGAAGAAAACTAACACATATATGAAAATAATAAATTAACAAGAATCATTGATACTATCAACCAATGGAGAAATTTCTTTGAAGCACGTGCACATGCATTAAAATAAAATGGAGAATAATGACTTGTTTCCAATTTTCGCTACCTGCTTATCATGTTTCCGAGACTTGTAAAAGATTACCGGAGAAACTTTAATTCTTTTCCCACAGTTGGGGTTTCTTTGAAATAGGATTATCTATTTTGCCATCAACATAATGTTTGCTTTGATAGAGGAACTATAATTTCATGCAATATTCAGGATTGTTTGCGAAACTGTGTACACTTGTGGTGTTTGTTTTGAATGTTACAGGCTGCTGAATTATTCATTTTTTCATTTTATGTGCTTTAAAGACGACTCCTGCTGTTCTAACCTTCAAGTGATGTCATAGATACAAGTACTTAAGGCAATGTAGAATACATACTGGTTCCCACATAATTTTCTTCGCTTTATCTAATAATCAATTGACTTGATTGGCAACCTCTGCTGTACATCGAGAGCCGCTCTTTCTGAAGTTTAATGTTATACCAAAAGATGACAATTGACATTAAAAACTAGTTGGTATAAAAGCACCAAATGACTTTGTTACGCCCATTCTTAAATTGTCGAAAGTACAAAATTTGCCAGAGATTATTGACTACCTCAAGATCTTTACAACCAGGTTTGTTCTCTGTTCCTGGCCTACATGCCCCAAATGATTTTCTTCATCTAGCAAATGAAGCAATGTGCCGATGCAATGATATTCGTAATTCTCTGAAGTATCGTCCACTACCTGACTTTTCATCAGCAACGGAATCAAAAAGTATGTCACAAGCCAAAGTAATTAACGCAGTTGAAGTTCTGCACCAACTTGATACATTGAGTAATCAAGTTTGTAATGTAATTGATGCAGCTGAATTTTGTCGCTGCGTTCATTCTTCTCTACAATGGCGAGATTCAGCATCTAATGCATTTCAGATACTTAGCGAATACATTTCAGATTTAAATGCCGATGACGGTCTCTATGAGAGTTTATGCACACATGTAACTTCCGATCCAGAGACTTTTGAACTGTTGACTAATGAACAGCAACGAATGGCTATATTGTTGAAGCGCGAATTCGAAAGAGATGGGATACATTTACCCAAAACTGATAGAGATGACTTAAGAACAATGCTTCAGCATATTACCAATCTAGAAAGCACATTCTCGAATAATATTACGACGAAGAAAAAGTTTTTCAATTTAGAGAAAAATGAAGTTCTTCGTATCATTCCTACTCATATATTGGATTCGGTGGTTCCAAGCCATGAAAAAGCGAAAGAACAAAGCAATGAAATAACAGTTTCATCGGATTCCCATATCACAAATACTCTATTGAAATATTGTTCTAATCAAACATTGCGAAAAGAAGCATACATGCAAGTAAATACCTGTTGTCCGGAAAACTTGGAAGTCCTTGAAGCACTTGTAAAGCTAAGGCATGAAATGGGTACAAAGCTTGGATTCCAAAGTTATGCTCACAAATTTTTATCTGATAAAATGGCTGGAAGTCCTGAAAATGTGTTTTCGTTTCTAAATCAAATGAATCAGAAGATAAAGAAAGGCGCACGCGACGAAATTGAAATGCTCTCGAAAGCAAAACAAATGATTGAAGGTGATAGTATAATTCACCCGTGGGATATATCATTCTACACTGGACTTATCAAATCTCAAAAACATAATTTAGATTTATCCGAATTATCTCCGTACTTTTCAGTGCAGAATTGTATTGCAGGTATGAAGTTATTGGTGAAATCATTGTTTGGGTTGAGAATTGAGGAAGCAACTGTAGGCGAAAATGAAAATTGGGTTCGACCTGATGAAATTGGTGGAATTTCCAGTCATGGCGTTCATAAACTTGTATGTTACGATGGAAAAACGGATGAAATGATTGGGACTCTTTACTTAGATTTATATCCAAGGAATGACAAGTATGTTCACGCAGCTCACTTTACTGTTCGATGTGGATGTGCAATCAAAACCGATCCTTTTCCAGAATACCAGAAACCAATAGTGGCTCTAGTTTGTAATCTCTCAAGTCCTAATGAAAACAATATATCTTTGTTAAGCCATTCTGAAACCGAAACACTTTTTCACGAGTTCGGGCATGCTTTGCATTCATTACTATCTCGAACCACCTATCAACATTTATCTGGTACTCGTACAGCTATAGACTTTGTTGAGACACCTAGTCATTTATTGGAAAATTATTGCTGGGATCCAACTTTTTTATATTCTATAGGAAAGCATTGCTCAACGGGTAATTCCATACCTTCTCAACTTCTAGGAAAATTAATAGAATCTAGGCATTCATTCCAATGTTTAGAAACTCAGACTCAGATTATTTATGCACTTTTTGATCAAGAACTTTTTGGAGTACCATCTACAACAAATATTTCTACTACTGACGTTTTTTCTAGGTTGCACAAAGAAAATGGAATTCCTTATGCAGATGGAACGCATTGGCATACTCGATTCGGTCATTTAGTAACTTATGGCGCTGGTTACTATGGGTATCTTTACGACCAAGTCTTCGCTGCAGATATATGGCAAACTTGTTTTGCCGGCGATTCATTGAATAGGAATAATGGAGAAATTTTGTGGAAAGAGATGCTTATGCACGGAGGTTCAAAGGATCCTAATCAAATGTTAAGAAAGGTCCTTGGTCGTGATCCTTCTATAAATGCCTTTTTAAAGGGAATGGATCATCTATAAATGATAACAAATTACTAACATGGAAAGTTCTTGTTACGTTATCATTCTAAGAAATAGAACTTGATTGATATCCCCAGAACATTTGTTGCTAAGTATGTGATGGCTGGAAGAGAAACGATGTTGATTTCTTTTTCGCCAAGCTTTTTTTAGAACGATCACTTTTCGTTTTCAAACCCCTAATAGTTTTAAATTGTAATTCTTCCCTTGTTAGTGGTCGTTCGTCGTCTTCTTGATCTGATTCTTCGCCTGAGCTGAAATCATCTGCTGATGGAAGGTCGATGAATGTTTGCGTTTTGGAAATAGAATTTTCTCGTTTATTGGTATCATTGGAATTTGTATTTAGAATTTCACTTTTTGATGAGTTCTCGTCTATATGCGTTTGCATAATTTCAACTGTCCGTCTCTCAATCATACTTAGATATTGTATGATATTGCTTTCATTGATCTTCTTTTCACCATGTCGGAGAACGTCTACTTCAGAGATCGGCCTGATATATCCATTTCCAGCGAATATGTCAGTGACTATAGATTGAATCTGATCAAATGTTTTCGATGCACTTTCATATCTTTGTTTGTATTCTTCTGTTTTTGTGTCGGCTAGTTTTCTTTTTTCGTCTAACTTTTTAAAATTCTTCTTCTTTTGCGAATCATGTCTTACTCCTTTTCCCTTGACTTCTTCGATTTCTTTGTTGAGAGATAATAGTTGATTTTCAAGCAGTTCAATTTCACTGTTTAATTCATGAGTAACATAATTAAATAGTGAAAAATTCTTTTCCTCTGTTTCGAGATACTTTGTTATGATATCATCCATATTGACTAAACCTGTTGTTTCTTTTATTCGTTGCATTACTACATCAAACTCCTCCATCTGTTTTTCCGTCATAATAAACGAATGTTGTATTGGTTCCTCCTCCGGTGGGTGGTGTACACCTTTCTCTATCGATTCTGATGAAGATATCAAAACTGATGGTCCTAAAACCATCGATGATTCGCTTTCGTTTGAATTCCCAATGATTGAAGTAGAAGCAGGAGTTTCAATAGTGTTCTTTGTTTTGTTCTTGAAACTTTCTTGTTGTTGTATCAATTTATCATTCTGGATTAATTGGCCTAGTTTCTTCCATTCCTGTTCAAAGTCTTTTTTATAGCTATCAGCTCGCTTCTGCAAAGCCACCAGCTCTGCATGTACCCTATCCCTTTCTATCAAAGCGCTCTCACCTTCCTCCATTACTATGTGCATCTCTTTGGATTTTTTATGTATTTCTCGTTCCAACTTTTTGTATATACCATCAAATACTACTCTTTCTTGTTTCACATCATCAATCCGTTTACGTAATTGTTTATTAAGAGCAACCTTTTCATTAAACTTTGCCAGTGCTTGATTTAAACGTTTTTCATAGAGTTTAATGTGTTTTTGTACTCCTGCCGCATTTTGAAATTGTCGATCATTCGTTCCAGCAATTTTTCTTTGTTCAAAAATTTTTGATTGAGTTTCAGATATCTGTTGATTCAGTGAAGCAATGGAATTTTTTTCGTTTTTGATTTTTTGATGATAAAATTGGATTTGATCGGTGATTCGTGTGATGTTGTCTCGTTTCAGAGAAGATGCATTGGCATTGTTTGTATTGATACGAGAGAATGATTTTGATGGTGGTGATTTTTGTGTTGCTGAGGATAACTTTACATCTTTCATTTCCGAATTAAAGATTACATGGGATGAATCATGAGCAATCGATGAGGTGAGTATTCGTCGAAGGTTCTTATTTTCAGTTTGAATTGCCATCATTGCCTCATCCAGGCTTTTGTTCATGATACTCTTAGAATTATGAAAAGACTGGGTATTGGACGATGCTTTGTATGGACGCTTCCCAACCCTGCTTGATTTCATTTCTAAACTGAAAAGAAAAGAGTATTTTACCGACTCAAAATATTCGCTTAAGTCTGATCCTTCGTTGAATTTGATTGAGATACAAGGCGTCTCTTAGAAAGGATGTTATTGATTTGAAAATATTTTTTAAATTTTTACAGAGAATTTTTTTTTTACCGGGAAAGATTTGTCCAAAAATTCAAATTGAAATAAAACACGAGCCTTAAGTAAGTTTTAAGCGCAGTCTCTTATCTGGAATTTCATGACGTCGTCACATTTTCCTGCGTCAACAATGAATGTTCACAAATTAAAAATACTCGCAGGATAACAGCCACCTGTCATTGTCACATTTCTTTTTTTCTAATAGAGCAAGCTGTCTTGTCTCGAAACACCAAGCAATCTTCTTAAGAATCTCAATTTCAGAAACATACACGTGCAAATGATTTCTGGAAGAATAAGAAGGACTTGTCGCAATCGCATCATTATCATGTCCCACATGATCACAATTTTGCTGTTCTGTGGGACTCATATCTCGCCCACACATTCATTTTGCAACCCTACCCATTACAAATTATACTTAAAAAAGTCTTTGCATACTGAAAACACAAAAAAAACGATGATTCAAAACAATGAGGCAGAATCAGAAATATCTAGTAATCAAAATTCATTCATTCAGGATCTTATACAGGTTGCCAAAGAAGGATTCGGAACAAAAGCACGGAATGTGGCATCCACAATGAAAGAGGGTGATTTAGTGGTTCCACTCTGCTCTAATTTGGAACAACGTCAAGTGTTAGCAGGAAGGGGCATCTATCCAGGAGTGGATTATAAAATATGCCGCGTAGAAAATGGAGAAGCTTGGATAAAACCAGCTTATCCTCTTCGTGAGCATTTAGAACGAGCTGACTGGCCAGTTTATGTCAAGCCATTGGAAGATGTACCACTATGGTTATCTCAATCAACCTATAATGCAGGTACAGCTTTAGGGACCTTTGCATTAGCTTTGACTAATTTAAGCATTGCAGCTTTTATTGCTTATTTTGTTCGATTTGTATATGTCCCAACAGAAAGTATGATTCCGGCCCTAATCCCCGGAGATGTAGTGTTAGTAACACGATCTGCTCCATTGCCTTTGTTGAAACCCAAAGTAGGAGATGTTGCTTTTTTCGAACCTCCTCCAGAATTAGATCAGGCAATATCTGAATCGAGTGTTGGAAAAGCAGGTGCGGCTGTACCAACCAAAGGTAAACAATTTTTGAAACGGGTTGTTGCAACGCCAGGAGAAAGAGTTGGTATCCATGAATCCAATCCCGTTATTCTATCATCTTCACATTTTAGTACCCCTAGTAAGCGAGAGGTTGTTGTGGGACCATATGCTCACCCAGAAGTTTTCCCAGCGACTTCCTGGGAAAGACCCATTTCAGATGAAGCACTCAAACAGGGAGAGTACTTTACAGTGGGTGATAATGGGGCACGATCAGTAGATTCACGTGTTTGGGGACCACTGAAGGACAAATATTTGATAGGGACTGTCAAATGGGTAGTATATCCTCCAGAACACTTTGGACCGGTTATTCCGGCTAATATAATCGAAACAGGAGCACCATAACAAATAAAGCTCCTATCATTCTTTTAATAATGTTATTCAGCTTGGTTTCATGCTTAAACATTCAACAAAATAGAGAGGAGGAATACCATCACGACAATACTAGTGGTCTAAATGTTTTATCTCGTTAACTCTGCCAAATTGACCTGGAGAATTTATTCAAACTTGAGAATATTCAGACAAAGATCCCAAAAATATCTTCATAAAAAAATATTAAAATATGTTATCCGGTCTACCCTCAAGAGTTTTTACTTTAAGCTCATAGCGAGTAATTTCAAAGACGATATTCCCCTCTCAATGTTTTCTCTCTTAAGGCAGGGTCTAGCTTCCATGAATTACTCTCTACTCCATTTATATTGTAAATCATGTGCTCAAATCTTCTTAGTAGGCCAGATTGGTCTAGCCATTTATTGTTGAATCCTGAAACAATGCAATAATTTCCGTCATAAGGCGCGATGTGATGTTGCGAGTGTTGGACACGATTGATAGTTAAACCATTATCCATTAGCCAATTTACTATGCCAGGAACTTCTTTCTTCGTCATATGAGACCATTTATGAAATTCCTGTGACATTACTTCCAAAGCACAGAAAATAGCAAAAAATAGTGATACTGATAAAAACATGCATGAGTATTTAGTTTCATTTGTTCTAAAAAAGGATTCGTAAATAGAGTAGTGACTCGCTTACCTGAAGGATTGGAAATTGCACTTATCAATGCAATCGTTGGGATCCCGAATGGAATACAAAGCTTGTGCACATTGTTGCAAAATTCTCTTTCTACAATTGTCCATTGCGCTGAATGGTGTCCTTGAAAGGCACCAATTATATTTCCCAAAACAGGAGTTCTGCCATTTCCATAATTATCGACAGACCAGTGAAATACACCAGAGCCCAAGTCAGCTGCCACCCAACTGCTTACAGTTAAGGCAGTAACTTGAGCTGCAGTAAATGCAATATTTCCATCATGATTAGCATTTATTTGAGTAATAGCGTAAGCCATGAAACTAGCATGTGTCGCTAAAGTGGCTGATGTAAGTGCTAATTGAAAGGGTGTAGTTTCTAAAAAATCACCTTCAACGACAACTCGTGCTTTTTTTCCCTTTTCTTTTTCCAAACCAGATCCCTCCAAACCGAACACAAACCCATCATCTAAATATGATTTAGTATTGGTGATTTGCTCTTGCATATCCATTACCGAAGACGAAGGATCCGTCTCTCCCTCGATTGTTTCGATAGAATCAACAAGAGTAGAAGCTTTTAGATTGAAAATATCCTTGTGTCTAGTGAAAGGAGCCGCTTTGCATGGCGATGAAAGTGGTTTCGCATTGAAAGCATTGGCAACTTTGGAAGAAGCGAGAATTGAAAGGTAAGCTACAGTAGAAAATTTCATGTTTTGAATTTGTAGGAAATGTGATGGATGAATGTTTCACTTGTGCGAGGAAAAAGCCATGTGCCAATGTGATGGATAGATCTATATTGCGTCGTAGACTCTACGTTAAATGATCCAAATTCCGCGCTTTAGCTTACGTCATGATTTATTTGATCACATACGACTTTGGAATTTATTTCGATTTTTGGATACTGTATGTAGCTCAATATTGATGACTCAGTATTTGTGTTCTTGTGTCTGAAGTAAAAACGAAGAGACTTGTGCCGCGACAGTTGTGACCACGTTTTTTATTGTTGTTGGGTTCGTAATAATTAAAAAAAATAAAATAATTTCTAATTCAGCGGCTGCTGTGAGTTATCTGCTGTTTTTGACAAATCCAGAAAAGATAAAAAAACATTCTTTGACAGTGCAGACAAAAGTGTTCTTCGTAAAAATTTAAGAAGAAATAGAATAATCTTTAATTCAGCTGTGAGTTACCCGTATTTGACAAATTCAGGAAAGAGAAAAAAACATTTTTTGGGATTCCTGACAAATGGTTCAATTCAAGTAAAAATTGAGTCATGCTCCTTCGATTCTGTTGTTGAGAGTTAATAAATATTAGGAATTGATGTATTTAGAAATGCCTTTACAGGATAAATTGCAACTAAGTTGAATGTGTTGGAGAACTTGTAACTTATGAACTTAGGGAGCAACGAAGTTGTTAGAACAATTCCATCTGAATTAGGAAGCTAAGAGAATTGCGATGGTTAGATTTTTTCAACAATAATTTGAGCGGATCCATATCTATGCAACTGACATTGTTAGATGATTTAAAAGTTTTTAATTTAGAAAAAAAAAACTCTTACTCGAAGTTCATAGGTCTTCTGTCAGCGTGAATCAAATTTAATGCAGAGGGAAGAGTATTTGTGGAAGATGAAATAGACCTTTTCCCTTATATAACACAAGCAGGTTCTAGTTTGGACTGTTGAATTTAGTTGGTTATGAATGAAAAATAAGAAGACCACAATGTCAATAAATGTTTGTTATTTAGACTTTGTAATCATGATAAACTATCAAATTTAAAAAAGTACGTTTTTCTCCTAAAATGATGTTGAAATAGTTTCATTATGAAGCTCTAGAAATGTACTTCGAAACAAAAGGCGAGAAAATTTTGGAAACGAATAGCTTGGTTGTCCTCCATGTGGCATCAATTATTCCCTGGTTAAGCAAAGCAATGCGAATTACGTCAAAAAGCAATGCTGGTGGAAGCTCCATGGTGACTTGACTTTTTACTTTGAGACTATTTCCATACACAACCGTTTTTTCTACACTTGGTATCTTAAAGTGATTACCAATATAGCCATTCCCAGATTGGCCAGTGCTATCTAGTGGATTAGCTCCCCAGACGGCACCACGGGTCATTGCGCTATATCCGAAGAAAGACGCCTCGTTCACAACAACTGCACCATATCTGAGAGAACCAATTGCTTTCTGAGTAACTTCATCGTGAATTTGGGAATTCGGGATTATCAATGAACAAGAAAGACTTCCAAAGATATTTGATTTATCATTCAAGAATGGCACTGCAATTTCATTCAAGTATTTACTTTTTAATTCCGACGGGAAAGAAAGTTCCACGATTGCCAATACACTACCAAATGCTTCGGATTTAATTGCCTTGTCTATGTAATCATCCTCTTTAGGATCTCCACAATAAAGAATTGTCATTTCATCACATTCCTCGCATTCCATTTCCACCAATGATGTGGACTTAATCGATTTTACTCTTGATTTATATTGCTCCATCATGAATTTTCTTCGTTCGGCAGAACCAGGATAATACATAGGTTGTGTTGGCTGATTCTTAAATTCCTTCATCAATATTTTTTGAAAAAGATCTTTTTGCTCCCATTCTTTAGGAAGAACTAGAACTTGTGTGGCAAGGCAATTGTGACCAGCATTATTTTTCTTTGATCCCACCAGCAAAGTCGCAATATTTTGTAACTCTTCATTTGAATATGTCTCGGGAGTGATAACGAAAGGTGTGGCACAACCCAGTTCACTTGTGACCATACTGTCAATTTCTTTCTCCGTCATTTCTGGACGACTAGTGGCTAGAAATTTCTGCACAGCTTTGGATGTTTGAAGGGATCCCGTTATGTGTACATGGTTTACTAAAGGACTAGCGAGAATTTTTTGAGTAAAAGGGATACCATAGTCTAAAACTTGGTACAAATACCCTCTTTGAATAAGGGGTTTCAAAATTACTTCATAGGGCTCCATCAAATATGGACGTAGTGGATGGTGCTTGATTAAAACTGTATTCTGCTCAATGAATATTTGATGAAGTGCATCAACGAGTGTTAAGAATGAATTATTTCCTGCACCAAGAACAAGTGCAGTTCCTTTATTTGAGTTGTTCTCGCAGACATCTGAGATATCGGTTGGGCGTGTCCATACTTCGAATGTTTCGGGTCCAAGAGAGCTTATTTTACAAGGTCCATGTACTTTCGCGCCAAAGACATCCCGCACTTTTTGCAGCAATTCTGGTTTAGCAGCTTCATCTTGCAACTCGTTGATCTCTAGAGATTCAATTATTGAATTCAAAAATTGTTTAATGCTCAAACCCATTCCAAACTTTCCGAGTGCCTCAAGTTTGTTTCCAGCAACGGTTTCTGACATGCCCATTAGGTCAAGTTCTTTTTTAAACCAGTCATCAACATCGGTCCAAGAATCGGAGGAAAGTATGTTCAAAATTTCTTTGATCACTCCAATTAATTCTTGTGGAGTCAAACTCGAAAGAACTTTTGCTTTCATGCTCAAATCCTTCACTGTTTGTAGGATATTCTTATAGTCTACAGGTGGTTGGCACATCTTTTTCGAAATAGAGAAGAGAAATGTGAGCGTGAGTGAATGCGAATGCGAATTATTTTTAAATTACTAATCGTATTCTGAGTCACATAATGAATTATATTTTACGTATCAAGGAATCATAGTATGACATACGTCCGTTGCTTCCATCGTAGTCATTTCTCCCATTCATTTTTTGAGCAGTTTTCTGGATTTGTTTGAGTCGTGGTTGATTTTACCAACATGACCATGCTCAAATTAAAATTTTGTGTTTTACATAAAACCAATAATTCATGCAGAATTGTATGCCAAATTCATCAGAGGCTCAATCAAGAGACAAAAAATTTCAAAAGGGCATTCAAAAGAATATCCCAATATTTCTGCTACAGAGATTTCTCCCAGATCTCTTGCTTCAGACATGTGCATTGCGTTGAGCGCTACGAAGTTGTGTGGTACGCACAGCATTCCCAAAATTTTAGATGCTTTGGCTTTAGTACAAGGTAAGCAAATGGTTCGGTTCTTCAGCCAAAGACTATACAAATTCTATGCACTATGATGCTCAAAATTAAGCATCCTTGCAAGCTAATCGCAAAATGATTGGTCTTTTATTTCTCTAAAGATTTCGCCACCAAGTGAAAGAACTTATTCTGCGAAGTAGACATTAGCAAAAATGAAAAACAGATTAATTGAAAAACTACATCGCTATCTATGTTACAATGAAGCTAAAGCTCTAGGTTGTACTTTTTTAAATTAACACAAGAACTATTTAATTTATGTGACATCATCATGTAAACGTTTATGAAACCCTTTAAAAGAGTCCAACCATATTTTAGATGATATTTCTCATTGTTATCGTCCCAATTCCTACTCTAAAACAGCTTTACAACTCTAACTTGGCATAGGCACAGAACTCTATCTAAAAAACATCTTCTATTCAAATACAGTACTCATTTTTATCCAATCATATTATCAAATCTGATCGGAATACATCTTTTCTGGTAAGACGCAAACCTTTCACATTGAATGCCATTGTTTAGGGGATGGACGTATAGTCACTCTTCATAAAATCCATATTTCCGGCATACCTTGACACAGCCACTAACATTGAGAAAGTCAACCCAGTTCCAGGATATTGCAAGGCTACTGTTTTGGTTGCCGCGCCAAGTCCAGCAGCGAGTTCTAAAATGATAGCTACCAAGAGCGTTTTATTCACTTCATCTGCAGTCCCAATAGAGGGGTCAATTTTTACGTCTCCCCTCTTATGTGCAAGGAGTAACCTAATGTTTGCTACAATGTGCCAAGCCGTTGATGCCGCAATATAAACCTGAAAGTAGGCGAAGTTATCCGTTTCCCAAACTTTCAAAGTCACCAACATACAGGCAATTGCTAAAATGATCCAAATAATCGAGCCAGCTTTGATAAAGTTCTTGGAGTTCTTGTGGAAAAACATGTACACATAGGCAATATTGAATGGGGTAAACGCAAGTAAACCAAAAAAAGTTCCAAGGATACCGTAGATTCCATGTTCCTCATTAATATTGTATCTATGAATGGAAGTACAACAACTAGGAATCTGAAGGAGACAAGCAGCAAAGGTAAGTTTCATAATAAAATTGTGTTTGAGCCTTCCGTAAATAAAACCTTCGAAAATGGCAAGATATGATACATTTATGACATTGAACATGAGAAACCAGCAATGTGAAATCAGATAGACCGTGTTTCGTAAATCAGAACCATAAGGTACACTCGCATTTGTTGAGAAGTTGACGTAAGGCATGGCTGAGATAGAATTGGATTGTTTTCAGATCTCGCTGCTTGTAAATTATGTCGATGCTAATGGTGACAATCCGGAAGAATAATTGAGTTTTATGATATTGATAGCACATCAACCTTTTCACGTGATGACAGCAGGAGAGAAAAATATATATTTACGTACTGCTGTAAGGTGACTAGAGTAGAGGAAGCCTTGAATCTTTTGATTGTATAGTGGTCAATAAATAAAATCATTGTAACTAGTTAAAGTCTCTACGCAGAGAACTCTCTCTAGAAAGGCTTCAAGTATGTTGATTAGATCCAGTATGTTGATAGCTTTTTGATCAAAATAGTCTTGTTACCTAAGTTATTACTGCGCCGGCTATTGTTGTTGGCAAGCTATATACTGTCCTTTCACTTGCTCATAGCAGATGTCAGAATCCATTTAGAGCACATATCTATGGATTTTTAAGAAACGAAAAAAAGAACCCAAAAAAATAAGATCCTAACATTTTATGATTGAGCTAATTTAACCTTGAACCATGCTATGTAGAGATCTTCTCGTCTATCGTGAGTTTTCCTCAACCTATATCTGGAGGTGAAGATTTTAATAGCCTATAGATTGATTAGCTGTTTGATTAAATATTAGTTAGATGGAACTATGGTTGTTTGTTTGTTTGTTTGTTTGTGTCTGTTATGGTTATGGTGTTTCCTCCGGCAGTAGACTGTGCTAGGACCCAGAGTTTCACCCAATCTCACTTTTTGGGACGTTTGGGTCGAAGCGCCGTACTTTATTATCGCAAGGTTGTTTCTGTCCGCTATTAATTAGTAGATAGAAGTATATGTCGTGCATTCTTACGTAAGGTTTTCGACATGTAAGATATATGTAATTAACTAAGTAATACAAGTACCATAAGGTGACAAATCATACGCTATGCTTGTTAGCATCTTAAGTTTTTTTTACTGTTCAAAAAGATATGGGTATAAATAAATCAGCTCCTACAAACGAGGTAGTGTCAAAGTATTGAAGTAGGCATTGTATCCTGCTGAATTTTGCTATATACGCGAAAGAACCGGCATGAAAATTAATTATGCTAGAAGAGGTTCTCACAATTAGGACTCCTTCTCTTGTTTTCAAAATGGCAATTATTTTCGCTTTTCCTTTATATCCAGAGCTTAGAGCCAACAACACGAAAGTAAGCTTGACTGTTAATGTCGAAAAATGGAGGTGCATTGCGTACATCTTCTTTTGGCTCATGTGCCTCTTGGCAGTGATAATGACGAATTTGTTCGTTATTGACATTCTTGCCGCCGGTCCAGATCCCTCTCTACCACTTGAGCGGAAAGGGTGTGGGCCTTTTAATCGTGTAAGTCTATCCTCATGAGGAAACTGAATTCAATGTATTCGCGTGTGTTTGTTGCTATCATCTTTCTTTATTGTTTGGCTTGTTCGAAATACGTTGACGCTCACATTTCGAAATGAATCTACATTCACAGCAAGACACTGGATTTGGGGTAGGCTTGGGAGAACCTTTCGACTTCACAACTGAGAACCATCTAACGGAGCTATTTGGATTCCCCAATATTTGCACTTATTGGGATTACACTCCATCACGCGAAGTTACTGGAATGTTTTTTCCTTTCTTCGAGTATTCGCTTGCAATATACCTAACGCTAGACCTTGTCAACACCAACCTCTCCTATCAAAGGGGCGAGCTACCCACGTGGTTCTGGAGTTGGTCCAAATTTGTTTATGCTGTCGGCCTCCTCTTGTGCATCTGGTTCCGTAAGTATAGAAAATACACCGTTTGAACCACATTTTTTTATTTTCAAAATATCTTACTTTATCCACAATTTCTTCTAGGTATGATCTTTGTTTTCATCGCATACAGCAATCCACAAGGGCATACAGCCGCATTCTTGGGCCTTCAAATTGCTCTTATTTTAGTAGCACTCCAAAACACAATGTATGTACTTATGACCGGACAGAGCTACCCTACGATTAACCTTAGCGCTGAAAAAACCAAAATGGTCGGAATTACCTACCTCGTTTGCTTGTTGGCAATCAGTTCCATTAAAATTTGGGCAAGCTGCTTCATTGTGGCCAATGGAGTAGGACCTGACTTCTACAAGAGAGACAGTTTTATTCCTGGTCTTGTAAATGGTAAACTTGTCGATTACGTATGGATGACTTTCAATGCTATCATCCCATTTGTGATTGCCCTAGTTAGGTCGAAAAATGAGGATCCCATCCATCTAGAAGCTACTTCTCCAAAGCCAGAATACAGAGATACAAGTGGAGAAGCCAACCCAATCGTAAGCAAGGCATAATGAATTATCAGAATCAAAAATCCTCAAGAATTGAACATCTTCGGGAACGTTTTTGCATTATCTGCTGTTTTCAAGGGTTGCATTAAAGACTCTGATTTATTCTTTGATAAAAGGATGTATTACGAAAAAATGACAATGGAGCCGATATCTGAGGGCATTTGAGAGATTTAAGATCGCGTTTAAGAGGTGGCAATGTGTGTGCTTCGGTTATTATAGAACTAATAATATAGTTATTATTATTTGGACTTGTCATAAGGTATTGGTAATTCTTGGATGTGAATCTGTCTTGTGTTCCTTTCTACATAGACGCACTATTGTGACTAAGGGGAAATAAATACTGACCTTTACTTTCAATTTTATTGGGAAAAGAATTTATTTTCTCGATGACAAATAAATAAGCATATAAAGAAAATTTCTATTATCAATGAAAGTGCAGATAATAAAGACAGAAGGGAAAAAAGCATGACAATTGAAATGTACTGCATAACTGCCGTGTTTTTTTTGTTTTTTAGTGTTCAGAAACATTTCCTTTTGAACTGATTTCTGTATACTTCAATGCTCACAACTTAAGATTGCCAAAGACCTGTATGCAGCTAAAGAAAACCACAATTTTGTGAGCCAAACCATTTTGCTTTATGAATTATCTAGAGTTCATTTTGCCCCTTTTTAGCAGTAGTAAAGTTTGCGATGTTTAAGCTTGTTTTCCCTCGATTGGTATTCCAAAGGGGGCAGAAAACATACAGGGACATTTTAAATTGATTCCAATTCTATTCCAGAATGGGTGAGAAGCATAAGGTGATTCTTTTAGCAAGGGGAAACTCTGTATTGTTAAAATATATTTTGGGGGGGGGGGGAACTTGGGGAGAATCGCCCGGGGAAAATGTGAAAAAAGAAAATGGTCTGGTACTTATCTTCGTAGAAAGATTCGTAGCAACCTTTGCATAATTCTTTTTTTGCTCACATTTTCAGGTTCATCCAATTAACTTATTAATATGGGTGCTTCTATTTCTTCTTTGAGTGATGATATGACTATCGAAGACCGCGAGCAACTTCTTTCTGATTTGATTGAAGAGTGTGACAAAATTCTTCAGGAAAATCCAGATAATCGTTGTTGCAAGTACGTTCTTGAATTCATGCAAAACGGAGAAGGAAAGGCTTTATCGAACAAAGGTAAATCCTGGAAAGCGTACTTCATTACTTGATTATTGATTAAGCTAATACCTATACTTTTTCCATCATTCAGACGCTCAAATCTTTTACAAATGCATCAAAACTGGACTTGATAATCCCGATTCGGGATTAGGATGTTATGCGATGACAACTGATGATTATAAAAAATTTGGGGGCTTCTTTGACAAAGTAATTCGTGATTATCACGGAGATGAATCTGGAACGAAGAAGCATGAAACAAATTGGGAGACAGGATCATCTGACTACGATGTTAAGAAGCTTGGACAGGATGAATTATCAATGCGTGTTCGAGTTGGAAGGAATTTAATTGGATTCAATTTACCTGGCGCTATGGACAAATCTGAACGCATCAAATTCGAACAAAGCTTACTTCCAGCTTTTGGGCAACTCATCGAGAAGTATGGTGGAAAGATCAACTCTCTTACTCCCGATTTTGGTGATGATGGAGAAAATCCTAATCTTATCTCGCAGGATCAATATAAAGAACTCGTTGACGCTCACGTTATGTTCAAAGACATGGCCGCAGATCCTTACCTGAACAGTGCTGGTATTTCCAATGACTGGCCTTATGGAAGGGGATGTTGGCAATCTGATGACAAAATGAGAATCATTTGGTTCGGCGAGGAAGATCAACTTCGCATTATGTGCATGAAAAAGGGATCCAATCTGCTTGATGTGTTCTCAAACTTGAACGGGATGCTAAAAACAGTTGAAAGTATTGATGGCATCGAATTTGCAAAAGATGAAAATTATGGCTACGTAACTTCCTGTCCTTCAAATCTAGGTACTGGAATGCGTGCTTCGGTGCACGTGAAGATCCCAAACCTAACTTGTGATGGCACCGACACGAAAGCAAAAGCAGTATGCAAACCTCTAGGTCTCTCTGTACGTGGAACTGGTGGAGAACACACTCCAATTGGAGCAGATGGTACTGTCGATATCTCTCCTTCTGCACGTCTATTCATCAAGGAAAGTGAAATCATTGATAAACTTTACAAAGGAATTGAAAAATTGATGGCAATTGAGAACCCTAACTAAAATAGAGATACATGAAGCTTACTCAACGACAACATAAGGATATTAATATTGGATTAGCACTTCATTCTTAAATCGATTTTATTCCTTTGCTCTATTCAATTTTTCTTTTGTAACTTTATACAATGGGTTTTAGGCACTTCCATTCCTCTTTTGTTTTATTGAGCGATCGTTTCCTTTCTTACCTTGCTTCGACTTTTTTGTTCGACTCCTCCTCTCTTTGATATAGTCCCTGAAACTCGCTCCGTTATCCTTATCTCCTGCGATTTCAGTTGCGAACATATTATCTCCAAATCTCAAAACAGCGTCAACACTTGCTAATCGGAGAGGAATGCGCTTTGATCCTAAATATTCATATCTAGACGTTATTCGTTCTAATGGATATGAAAAGTATGCAGGAAATCTCACCACTTCAAAGTAGTCAAAGCCACAGACTTGGGTTAAATATCCCCATTTAGGTTTTAATTCGTCCTCGACAGAATATCCCAATACAGCAGGTAAACGGCTAAAAAGAAATCAGTTCAAAGTATAAGAAAAAGAAGAACATGCAATACTTCGGGGGGGGGGTGCACTTACGTTATAAATCTCCCTATATTGACAACTCCAATCTCCCTCAAAAATAAAACAACTGGTGACATGTCCTTTTCAATGTCAAGCGTGAGGAGACTTGGAAAGGATCTAAATATCTTTGGAATGTCATGCTCTGAGACCTCCAATTCAATGAGATATCTAAAAACATCTCGCATCTGTTGCACGTCTGCTTTTAATATTGACGGAAATGTTTCTAAAACCTGTGGTACGCCAACTTCAGACAAACCAATTTCATTGTACAAAAAATCAGCGACTGGATATATTTGCGTTGCAGGATCCAAAAGAAGCACACCAGGATATGAAACAACCATTTTTCCTACATTTTGAATGCCGAGCTCGTGTCTCAAAGCATCTGCAGTTTCTTTCATGTTTTTGTATGTTTCCTCAGCTTCTTTTCTGATAATGATTCCTTGCGGTGGTTGTGGTAGGATATCTAATGCCGTTGATTCGAAAGTTTCTGAAGGAGTCGGGACATGACATACAGCATTAAGAAGTTCAAGACAATTTGGATTTCGTATCAACGGTCCAACGTTTTTGATTGGCAATCTAACAACAGAACTGGCTAAAAATGTTACAAGACGAAACACAGATGATGGAGACCTAGATAGTAGTTCTGGCAGAAAACGTTTGTCTCTAGCAAGCGACTTGGTTGATGTTCCGAGACTTGTCAGAAGCTCAATCATTTTTTCTCCACCAATTGCACCTCTCTTTGTTAATAACCCTGGACATGTGCGTAATACCTATATTAAATTACAAAGCATTTCTTAGAAATCATTCAAGCGAAATGTTTCGGGTGCTTCACAATTGAACAAAAATTATAAAACTCACCTTTCTTGCATCATATTTTCTTAGTCTCAAAGTGTTAAATAATAAGCCACCATAAGATCGTTTCAATGTTTCCTCAAGTGTAACACCGCGTGATTTATCCACTTCTTCTCGGTTGGGTCGCATCAAAGCTACACTTGGAGTGTGACTAAGAATTGCAGCGCAGTCCGTAGCTGTTAGGCCTGATTCGATTAGAACACTTATCACCTCCTCGACGTTGTCATTGATAAGTGGGCCGACTTTACTAGTCACATCTGTTGCGTTCGTTGTCAGATCATAACCCCCTGAAAATTGATTGCTTATAGTCCTTCCTTTCTGAGCTGAGAGTGATGTGCCGCTTATTAATTTGTATGTAGCCCAAAGCTCATCTCGATCTTTCAAAAATCTATTGACACTTCGTCTTCTCATTCGTAAGTAGGAAAGGTTTTGCACAGCTATCCCAGCTGCACGGGCCTCTTCCCTTAGAGAACCGTATTTTATCAATGTTTTTGTAACTTTCTCAGAGCGAAATTGATCAATCCACTCTGGTTTTTGTTCCAAATATGTTTCCTTAGATGTAGATCTAACATCAGTTTCTTCTTTTTCTATTGATTCTGTTTTCCCATTCATGATTATTGTTTTTAAATTAGTATTCTCTGAAACAGGTGCTGGTTCACTTGTTACTCTATCCTCGTCTGTTTGTATTGTTGCTTCCTCATCAAGTCTTATTATGGGAACCTTTTTCTGTTGCGACAAGAATCGAAGGAGATCAGAATCTATTGTCGGTGCGACTGTGTGAATGAAGAGTTCAAGAGTTCAAGTTGCAAGAAAAGAAGTAGAAATCGGTTGGTTTAGTCGCATTTTCATCATTTTCATAAATGTTTTCAACTTGAAACTTGGAAATGCATACGTAAGTCTCGTATGTATTTCGTAGGTTTCTACACGTGACGTCATGATCTTTGCTCACCTTTCGACTTTATGTCTTTATTCTTTGCCGTAGAGCTAGTACTACTGATCATGTTGAAAAATATTCCAGGAGAAGAAGCTGAGGATGGACCTGATGATGGAGGTGAAGATTCTGAATCATCATTATTTGATATTGAATACCGGCATTGAGAAGATCGGTTGGGTGTATTGAATGGAAAATTGTAAAAAGATCGGCTCTCTAACCGGATTATAGGAGTAATGAGACAGTCTGCGCTATATGTTATTAGAAGAAAAACAACTAGCTTTCTTCTATGGGATGTTGTATTCCCCATTTTGTGGTCCGATGAAAATTCATTCCATATGCAATAAACTTGCAGTGGACAAAATTGATGTTAGCAATATTTGAAGTTCAATAGGCACAGTTTGAGCTTTCGATGCTACATAGGATTATTATACGTGGAAAGTACGTATAAGATGACGAAAGACGATGTAAATATCGGAAAAGTTTCCCACGCACTGTTTTCTGGATTCAACAGATGAATAGATGTTGCAAGCATATGTTGCCCTTTCTCATATTATTTTTTTCAATGAGTCCTACGTATATATCTTCAAAATTAAGATACCGAACCCCAATCTTATCGTAAATAAATTTCAATAATTTAAATGGCAAAGTCAATGTATTAGAGTATATATGATGTCAGAATAAGCATCTGACGTGTAATAGGTTCTAATGATTAGAGGTATTCTCGTAAGATATACCAATAAGAATACAATACTTGGAAAAAAGAGAATCAATTTAATTCCTTTTTGAACAAAGAATGCAAATCTTTGACGTCATGAAAATACGTATCAAAAAGCTCAAAAACCGAATCCCATGTTCATGTGTTCCACTTGGAAATAATTGTATGGGGCACTTGTGCTCCCCGCCAGGTCCCCAAATCAACAAAACTGCTGTCCCCCAAACCAAATATATACTGTTAACATATACTGCTGTTTACGGCGGATCTTCCACCGACCTTTGCGCTCTGCTCTTTCACACTCTATACACAAGAAGACAATCCTCAACATGCACACAGTCTGGGTCAGGCTAAATGCTGTTGTTTTCTTCGGCTTAACAGTTCTTCTTTGTCTTGCTCTTTTGGCTGCATTGTCGAAGTATGGACACGCTTCTCGTCATCAACCCAGTAAGTTCATGAGTATGTCAAGTTGAGAGCGTTCGATGATGTTCAAAGTGAAGGGCTGCTATCGATAACGTGCGAAACGATGAAACTGTATGCAAAATACAATTTAATTTCATTCATATCATTTCTAATCATTTTTATTTCTTTTCTCGACAGTCGTGAAAAGACTTGAATTAAACACACTCCGTTCCCTCAAATCCCATGGAGGAGTTGATCGCGCCCTACTCTCCTTCGACATCCATGCCGACATAACTCCTGCATTTCACTGGAACATCAAACAAATTTTTGTTTACGTAGTAGCCTCCTATGAAACTGAAACCAACAAATTCAACAAGGTAGTCTTATGGGATAAAATAGTGGAAGCCACAGATCCACCGGAAGCTAAAATTTTAAAGGAAGACAACGTCTTTGTGGAATATGCGCTCATAGATTATAAAAATGAATTGAGAGGAAAAGATGTAGATTTGACTTTGATGTGGGATCATATGCCTTGGACAGGTGTTCTTTATATGGGTGGACAGGATGAGAGCACGGCAAGTAAATTTACCCTTCCCGACACCTATCGTTAAAATAACAAATATTTGATGGAAATTCTTTGAAATCATATTGCATTTTTAAGGCATATAGTTACCATAGACGTTGCAGTTGATTTTTACATGCATCGCCCTTTCGTGAGTTTGTATAATATTACTTATATTCTGTTGCAAAAAAATGTTGGGATTCCTGAAGATCGTTCATTCATCTTATCTTAATCCCTTTTGCAACAGTTCTAAAGAATATAGTTACATAAATGATTTTTGTTTCTAGCTGAAACAGCAGTTTGCATGTGAGGTTTTATCAGAATATTTTTCCGTGTAACTACAGATTCGCGGAACCATTTCTAAACAAATAAATTTAAGTAAAATGAAGTTTCATTAAAAAAGATTATTATTATTATTACGTGAAACAGCAAACGCAGATTGCAGATAGTTACTTGTTGAATAAGAAAGGAAACAACACAACCCTGATTGAAGTCACTTTCATCGCAATTTCAATACTTTCCGAATTAAATCGACAATCTAATTCATCATGGGTCGTTATACAACCGTACAAATTTACTCTGACAGTAACCCCTCCATGCGAAGCGTTACATATGATCAAGCTCGCGGCAACACAAACTCTTCCTCAGAACCAAATGCATCAGCAACAGCCCCGGTCTCATCTTCGGCAACACCCCACGAGCCCAAAAAATTAAATCGACCCGAAAAAGTTGATAATCCCTCTGGATCCACTGCTGGAGCTGGATCAGGCGAGTTTCATATATATCGAGCTGCACGGGCTCGTGAAACACAACGAATGAGGAGTTTGGATGAAGAAGAAAAGGAACGTTTAGAACAAAATGAATTTCAAAAGCAAGTATTTTCTAATATGAGGACAGAGCAAAAAAAGACGGAGAAACGTCGAAAAAAAAGGCAACGTGAGAAAAATGCGAAATTGCGCAAAAAGACTATGAAGTTGAATGGGATTATTCTGGATTCCACTTCTGAAACGGCAACGAATAAGAAGATAAATGACGAAGATATAGAAGAAGAGTTCCATTATACCCCCATTCATGCAAAGAAAGAAGAGAAAGGTGGATCTACAAAGAAACAAAAAGTTGATTTAGACGTCAAACCAGAGGAAATAAAAAACGATGGGTCATTCTTAGAGATGATGAAGAAAAAAGTCGCTGAGATGGCAGATTCAGGTCAGAATGTCAATTAACACTAAAATCTCGCAACAAATGACGACATAAGAACAATGGATAATATGTATTTTACTAAATTAGATAAGATAATAGCGTGAATATTATACTTTATTTCTCTTTCCTTACAACAAAAATTATGAAAACTACATACTGCTCTATTTTTTTGTTTCTTGCAACATAAATCAATATGATTCATGATACAAATGCTGCTATGAGGCTGGGCATGTTCCATGATAAAAACAAATTTTTAAGAGCTTTATTGGGCGCTTAAACCTCTCATTATTTGCAAAACCATTTGAACCTTTCGTTTGATCTTTCCATCTTCGATCGTGGGAATACGTTCTTTGAGGAAATCCATATTATCGTTCATAATTCCACCAATATGATTCTTAATTGATGAATCACTTGGATCAAGACTCACTGCGATATCGCCTATCCATTCAGTCATTAATCCAACATCCCAATCATTCCCGTTCATGCTTATACCTGCAGATAGTTGTTGCATGAGGCATAACAGAATTGGCTGCGAGATTTCGTGATTTTCGTCCAAGATCATTGAGAGATTCGTATGCTCGCAAACAAAAAATGCGAGTTTGGGGTCTCGTGTGCCAAGTGCCTTAGTGATTGCCATATTATAATTGGTTTCTGAGAGCAATGACAAGATTTCGTCCTTCAATAAATCCTCAGAATTTGTTTCAGATGGTTCTGGAGACTTTGGACGTAGTTGTTGATTATTTAATAAAACAGAACTGCGCATAGAATCTAATTCTGTGGCGAGAGATCTAACTTGATCAGAGAGTGACGAGATTTGATCGGATAAACCCATGATAAGTTTAACATTGTCATTTTTTGATGCTTTCTCGATACCGGAGAGAGAGCTAGATATTTGCGAAAACATTTGCTGTGATGCAGCTTCATATGCAGGTATTAGAACTTTGCGCATATTCTGTGTAATTTGGTTATGTAATATGTGTCAGATTCAGTAATATTACGCTAAGTACGCAACCGAAACTAGCAAACATAAAACTTACCTCTTGAAAAGCCTTTGTCGTGGCCTCCTTCACGCCCTTCTCCACACTGTCGACAATATCCTTAATCATTTTCTTCTCTCGGTCTTTGTTTCCCTTTGTTAAATAACTTTGAATAGGTTTACTGATACTTTGTTCCATAGATTGATTGAGCTGTTTCGTAATAGCAGGAGTCAGAGTATTTTTGGTTTCCGTCCGAAGGGATTTTTGAAATTCTGACAACATGGTGGCCTCATGTAGTTTGAATTGCGTTTGCAATGTTTTTTGTAAGGATTCTGTGTCTATCATAGTTCCATTACTAGAATTGGCATTCGTCGGGAGGGATGAAAGTTTCGAGCTGGAATCAAAAGATAATGGCTGCTCGCGTTTGAGAATTTGGATTTGATGAGAAGGAGGAGAAGATGATGGTTTTTTCGACCGGAAATCAGGTGGTTTCGGAGATTTTTTCCTTGACGTCGAGGATTTAGTAGAAAAAGATTTTTGGTTGGAGGACACAGCCGTATTTTCTGTTTTTACTTCAACTGTATTGGAAGAAATAATCTCATCAGGAGATAACAAATTTTGTTTAAGAGGTGGATGATGAGCCATCAAATCTGGGACTGGTACAGATGCAGGAGCTGGTGCATCAGGTACTTCTGGTTGGGGTGGGGGTGGTGGAAGGACCTCGGGTGTAGGTAAGGATCCAGAAGCAATAGCGCCTAACCAATTAGAGAAAGAGTTTGGTTCGTTTTGGGACAATTCGTCTGGATTTGTTAGGCCTGGTGGTGGTTCGGGCACGGAAGAATTGTAGTCTTGATCATCGTCATCGTCATCTTCGTATTCTTCATCTTCATGAATTTCAGCATCGTCAAATGCTTCATCATCATCTTCCTCATACTCATAATGTGCGGCATCTGCATCACCCTTCTCCTCGGTCTTATTATTTTCATATTCTGCAAATATGTTGGAGGGTAGTTCCAGCCTATCTATATTATCTGAATCAAATTTGGGTCGACGCAACATTTTAGGCTTGAGTTTTAGCAATTGAACTGCCTTACTCTGAACAACAAAGAGTGAAACTTCATATTTGGACTGTTCATCATCATTTTCCTCCTCTTGGTCATCATCTTGGACGAACTCACCCATAACAGTCCATGATAATACTGGGTGCATGATCTGAAATGGGGTTAAGGAATCCATTCCTTGTATTAAAGTGAATTCCTCACGACGTTCCATTCCGATATTGATGGAATACAAATCACCACTAGTTCGATTAGCCAATACGACACACGCTTTTGGTAGACTTTCTACAAGTGAGGATCCGGCACTAGTGCATAAGGACATATGAAATTTTATGGGAGTATATCCCATTGTCAATGTTCTCATTCGTAAGGAAGTAACTGAATTGTTCTCCATTGACATAAAATTAGACCACAATGTAATTTCTGAATTTCCTTTGGTTCCTGTAAGAAAAGGTTCTGTGAGAGTTTTTTTCGTTGCATCAAAATGACCAGTAACTCCATCCACACGATAAACGAAATTCACGCTATCAACTTTCTCAACACTGCCCTCGTTTGGAGTTGGTGCTACGTTAACAATGGATACAGTTTGACCCGTTTGTCCATCCATTAAAACAACATTCTGACCACCTCCACACATGAGCACAAGTCTAGTATCGGTACAACTCCAATCCATATCCACACAACCTACAGAACCAAACCCTTCATACCAAAGAAGGGTTCCACCCGGTTCGTTCGCTGATAATTCGCAAACAGCATGGTTTTCTGTAGCATGCTTCGTCGTCATTAATTTAGTCGTTTCCACCATCATTCCGCCTCCTCCAACACTCTCCGAGGATGGTTTGTGCAACAAAACAAATTGATTTGGGTGAAAGGGATGCCAAACTATCCTAACAGCAGGTTTATATCGAACCTCCAATAGTTTTTCTGATCCAATTTCTTCCGGCTGCCCCATGGCGCCCTGTTTGGGGAATAATCTCCAGATCAAGACATGGGCGGAATCACCTTCTCCGCCGACACTGCCCAAAACATCTACGCCACTTTTAGGATCAGACGTGAAGAAATTCAAATCGCATACTCGAGCGGAGTGACCTCGGAGAAGGGTTCGCAAGGCTTTTCTTCGGTCGATCACTCGAATCAAGCCATTTTTGACAACATAGACGATGAATCGAGGTGATATGGCAATTAGGTTGGAGGTTGGGTGGACATTAGGAAGAGAGGCAAAGTGGGCAATGGGTGTGGTGTGTGGTTGCTGTTTCGGATGATGAGTTGTCGGGGAAGTGTAAGTGATTCTAGAAGCGTTGGGCGGAAGTGCAATTGTGGTGATTGTGGAGGGGGGAGTTTGGCTGCTCATTTTGTTTCGAATTCAAACTGCTTTGCTATAACGTTACGACACGATTTCTAATTTGTTTCGTGAAATTTAGTCAACACGACAGATATTTTTCCGCCAATTTGAATTGATGTGTTGAATTGAAACTACAAATGCAAGAAATCCCTTTATTGGAAAGAGATATTGCTACGCGGATGATAGATAGTTGGACTTTCAATCTGATTCCACGCAAATCAACCTACGTATGATTATTTTTTTAGTATTTTTGTTGTTGCATTATTGTTGTCCGTTCGTCCTTCTCTACGTCGATATATATGAATCAGATTTTTTGTCTCCTGCTGTTTACGGTTTTGTTCTCTCTCGAGCCAAAATCATTTTACTAAAGGAATACCTACGTAGCCGGTACGTTAAAGAGTCAAATGATCTGTTCTGGCCAGAAAAATAAAGCTCTCTAGGGTTAGCTAGAGTTAGGGTTGATCAAAATCAAACATGATATAGGAATCATTATTTTGAATAAGAAAGCATAAAATCATTCATTCAATTTCATACCAACTGAAGAACCAACCAATTCACAATATATTGTTTT
>Ga0209092_10000142_pt1 | contig 65224 bp, 87 predicted proteins | sample FraStrMetagenome_FD_187446 | JGI IMG/M metagenome (GOLD analysis project Ga0209092, IMG submission 187446) | Marine eukaryotic phytoplankton communities from Arctic Ocean - Fram Strait ARC3M Metagenome (SPAdes) (version 2) | ecosystem: Environmental > Aquatic > Marine > Oceanic | place: Fram...
CCAACATCAGAATCACCGTATTGTGCAGAACCATCTAGTGTGAGTGTTCCAGCAGCATCATTATAAGTGGCTGTAATTCCCGTACCACCAACGATTAATGCACCGACTCTATCATCGACTCTTTCGTTAGTAAAGTATAGGTTACTACCCTCAGTCAATGCTCCAGTGTTATGATTACTTAAACTAGTTGCTGTTCCTGCACTACCTGAAGCATTACCAGTTAAGTTACCAGTCATACTAGCACTAAATATTGATGTTCCTGCTACTGTAAGATTTCCACCAATCGCTAGGTCTTGCACACCATCAACTGTAACGTTATTAGTACCTATCATCACTTCAATAGTAGTACCGTTTGCTGGAGCAGTGCTAAAAGTTAATGTAGTACTAGAAAGTGAATACGTGCTTTTTTCTTGATAGACACCATCAATGAATACTTGTAAATTGTTTTCATGAGTTGGCGCAGAAGCTATTGTAAATGCTGTGGTTGAACCATTACCAGAAAGCGTGGACCGTGTTACATCGCCGGTACCTAATACTTTAGCGAATGAAGAGATTTGAACAATATCACTAGTACTTGCGGCGTTAGTAAGTACTATAGAAGAACTATTAGTTGCAGTGTAATCAATACCATTATCTAATAATATACCATTAAAGAATACTTGTAAGTATCCAACTAGATACGAGAGTGTTTTCCCGTCATCATCAGTTCCAGTATAAGTAGTTTGATTATTAGTTGATGTGTATTTGTATTCATTCCATACACCATCTTGGGTAGTACCACCTCCAATCTCTACAACGGTATCAGTTCCACCGAGAGATTTCTTCATGTACATTTTGCCGTCGGCAGTGTTAAGTGCTAATTCACCGAGGTTTAGGTTTGTTGCTGAAGGTATCGCACCTGCTACGGCTGAACGCCGTAAACGAATATCTGATTGTCTGGCCAATTTTGGCTTCTCCTAGTTGTTCAATCCCTATATAGGGAGATTATAAAAGTATTACTTCGTTATGTAACGAATTATAATACTATTTATACTAGGAGAAACCTTAGTTTATTAGTATGTACCACCATCTATAATATTAGATACTACTGGTACACCTGCTGCAGTGAATTGTACAATATCACCAGCGGTTCCTAATGAACTTGTTAGATTACTTAATGCAGTACCACCAGCGTTAGCAGTGATAATTGAATTGCCAGTAAAGCTTGATACGCCAGTACCACCATGAATAACTGCAAGGTCATTCGTTAATGTAACTGTGCCAGTAATATCAACATCACCATTAACAGTTAAGTTAGCATTAGTAACAACTTCATTAGTATTTGAATCAAGTACTAAATCGCCAGATACCGTAGTAATAGTTTGATCATTTGCAATAGCAACTGTAATGTTACCAAGATCAGCACCAGTACCATAGATGTTACCGAATTCTGCATCACCCCAAGGTGCTACGTAATTCTCATCAGTAGCATCAGCTTCTAAAGAATCATCAGGCTTAAATACAAACCTTAAGCTAGTTCTATCTAAACCAAAGAAACCATCTTTAACAACAGATCCATTACCCCATTTAAATCCAACACCACGATCTAGAGCATCTGCGGCTACGGCTGAATTATCTGCCAGCATGATAACTGGATCATCAAGGGTAATTACAGTTGATTCAACAGATGTTTGAGTACCTTGAACTGTTAGATTACCTGATACAATCACGTTACCAGAAAGAGTTGGGTTAGTCACAATTCCTACGGTAATAGTATCACCACTTACAGAGGTTTCAATCTCGTTTGCGGTACCACTAACTGTAAGAGTATCAGTAAGTAGTGATACTCCATCGTCTGTGCCTGAGTCAGCAGCAATGTTAAGGATTGTAGCAATAGTTGCTACTGAAGCTGCAGTTAATCTACCTTGTGCATCTACAGTAATAACAGGAATTTGTGTAGTACTACCATAACTGCCAGCAGTAACCGCGGTATTGTCTAAGGTAGTTGTTACAGCATTACCTGAAGCTACAGTAGTAAGTCCTGTACCACCAGTGAAAGTAATTGTTTCAGTATTAAAATCAATAGCACCTGAGCCACTATCACCAGCAAAAGCTAGATCTGGTAAGTTTACTGTACCAGCTGCTGTTAATTGCCCTTGAGCATTAACTGTGAATGTTGGGATTACGGAGGTTGAACCATAACTACCAGCACTGACTGCTGTATTTGTAATCGAAACTGTTGATGTATCACCACCGTCACTATTAACAACAGTAATGCCTGTACCAGCAGTAATTGCTCCACCGACTGTATCAAGGATGAATTCCGAAAGTGAATGTCCAGCAGTTGATCCATTAATGTATGGATTATTAAGAACTGTTTTACCACTACCATGAGGAGTAATAGTAATATTGCCATTAGTGTCAGTTGAAGTTAAGCCATTGCCATTTAAGGTTAGGTTATCAACATTCAATACATCAAGTTTACTATTAGCATCTACAATCAATGCCGCATTGGCAGTTGTAGTACCATAAGCGTGATTTAATAAGTTTGTAAAATACTTACCACCGATTAAATCTATACTTGCTGCAACACCATTGGTTTCAGTCCCTGAACCAATATATAATCTTTCACCAGCTTGACCCGTACCCTTTTGACTTTGCTCATATGAATAAGCAAATTCACCAGTCGCCAGATTAGAGGGTGACGCAGTGGCCGATCCCGTAGTTAAGATTTTTATTCTTGTTAAATTAGCCACTAATATGTGCCTCCAATTATTTTCAGATTTTCATTGTTTATCTGAGTTGTAACTTTATATTCCCCTGTGGACGCATCATAAATCATCATAACGCCATCTGACTGCCCTGAGACATTTACGTCTACTAAATCTCCTAGGCTTAAACTTCCTTGCGCAAGTTTTACTGTAGAGGCAGTGATTTCTTTATTAGACCGAGCATTACCTTTCATTTGCCCAGTCTGTCTGATCTTAGCTTTTATATTCGCCATTAACTTGCCCTTGTAACACCCGGTCTAACTTCTAGTTGTCCTTCAACGATCCTAGTAACTTCACTTGTAGCTGTTTTAGTTATTTCAACATCGTATACATATCTTCCAGCTTTCATAGCATTTGTAGCAATAGCAGTTAAAGTTATTCGTACTACTCCACCGGCCGCGTTTTGAACTGCACCTACAAAGTCAGTGGCAGTAGTTGAATTATAAGATTTCCTTATTTGCCCCGCTACTGTATAACCAGCAAGATTCAATGCATCACCATCAGCATCAGTAACATCAATATCAGCTTGAAAGTTTGATCCTTGATCTACCGTCAAATTTGAATAAATCGCCATTCTTAGTTTCCTTTAACTATTTATACTTTTGAGATCTTCGATCATTGAACGAAGTTCTTTATTTTCATCTTTTAATTCTTTAACTGCTTCAATAAGAAGGGCCGTTAACTTTTCATATTTAACTGCCTTATATCCATCATGCTTTCTAGTTTCTACAAGTTCTGGAGCAACCTTCTCAACGTCTTGTGCAATAACACCTATGTCGTGTCCTTCATAAACATCTTGCTTATCATTCCAATCAAATTCAACACCACGTAATTGACATACTTTATCTAGACCATTTTCAAGAACTTTAATATTCTCTTTTAATCTTTCATCTGAAGAATAATATGCAACTACATCACCAGTACAACGTATTGTATTCGCCGTTGCAGCAGAGGTTTGTCCAACCATGAGTCCTTCAAAGTGAACATTATCAGTTGATCTTACATACTGATTCATATTTGCAGGATATGTAGGTAATGAATAAGCATTAGCTCCAGATGCAATTCCATCAAGTTTATTATGATGCGCGACTGACATTACACCTGCTGCAGAAGCTGTAGCCTCACCAATACTTGCATTGGTGCCATCTGATGAATTAATCGTTACAGAAGTTGTCGCTGTCGATGTTGATAAGTTAGTTGTTACGTTTGGCGCAGTATTAGTTATAGTAACATTATCACCGCCGGTACTTAAAGTTATACCGGTACCAGAGAACATTGAAAAACTATCCGCAGTACTATCTGCGGATGCAGTACCTACATGTGTCGGCCCTGCACTATATATTGGAATAGAACTGAAACAATTTTGATCTGCTGTAGAACCATTTTCAACATTTAAGAAGGATCTAATCTGTGCAGCAGTTGATGGTCTGATATAGTTATTAGAAACTGTATCAACCTGGGTCATTATATAACCAATAGAAGCATTGGTTGAATCATATTCTGATCTAAATAATCTTGCGTGAATATCTCCGCTACCATCTCTATATGCAATAGTACTTGCTGTAGATGCAGTTGTCGCATTAGATGTTACTGTAAAGGTAGTATTACCACTTTGGTTAGCAGTAGCATCCATAGTTCCGCTTAGTCCAAGGCCGGAAGTTCTACCATCAATTTGTCCGTTACCAATAGTAGGTGGGTTATAAATATTACCGTAATTAATATTGGTTATTAATGAACCTTCACCTTGTATATGCTCAGCATATAATCTATTAGTACTTGGATTATAATATAATGATGCACCACTATCTTTATAAAGAGATTCGTAGCCATTACCACCATCATTGTTTTCTCCGAATATTAATCTGTAATCTGTGTTTGACGCTGTTGAGGTGACGTATACTTGAGTCGATGTACTAGCATTACCAGTTACTGCACCAGTCAATGGACCGACAAACCTAGCAGCATATAAGTAATCATTACTAGGAGTCATGTAAATTGCATTTGTGTGGTACATATCTTTGCTGGCAGTACCTAAAGTAGGTGTGCCATTAATATACATCGTAGTACTAGCATTAGTGTACGTTGACTGGACCTTGGCTGCATGAGATGCAGTTGAAGCATTACCTGAAAGAGCACCACTAAATGTTACTGCAGATAATACGTTAGTACTGGCATTATACGACAAATTGGCATCTGTATAATGATCTTGATAAGCGTTACCGTATGCACCAGCCATCGATAGATAGTATGGCCCGACGCTATTAGTTCCAGTTGTATATAACTTAGCAGCATTAGTAACAGTAGTAATATCTTTACTAACTAAGCTTGTAATATGACCAAAGGTGTCTAGTGTAATATCTTGGATTACGTTATTGCCAGTATTATCAACAGAAGCCTGACTTGAGGTATCAGCATGAGCAATATTAAAGGTACTTGCGGCAGTTTGGTTAGCAGACCAAGTATTATCTCCAGTAAGGCTTATACCTGCAGCCGTGGCTGTAATTGTTGTAACACCATCACCTAGTGTGAATGTACCTTGAGTAGCAGAACCAGATGTTACGTGACCAAAAGTATCTACGCCTAAAGCAATATCTCGTACAAACGACATAGTTGTTGGACTAGAATCTCCTGTGGAAGTATAGCCACCAAAGGTTGAAGTATCTTGGTGTGTGATAGTAATATCATTTCCATCAAAAGCTAGATCGATACCAGCACCTTCATCAAACCCTACTCTTTCGCCTTGAGTGATTGTATCAACGTTGCTACCATTAACAAATAGTGCCCAGTTTCGCATGTAGTAATCATCAAAGTCTCCAGAAACAACACTTGTTATATGGCCTTGAGCATTAACACCAATACTCTGAACATATGTGCCATCATCTACAGCACTACCAGAAGATAAACCAATGTTATCATGGTTAAATGTAATACTATCACCCGATCTTACTGATCCAAGAGCTGTACCACCCAAGAGATTTAGAGTATCATTATTGATATTAGCAGTTGCTGTACCGCCAGCATTAGCAGTAATATTCTTAAAGATTGCTTGTGAAGAACCTCTATCACTGTTTGTGTATGTAACTGTATGAGTACTACCGGATTTTCCTGTAACTAAGGTTAGACCAGTACTTGCAACAAAATTCAAATTGTCATTAGCTTCATAAGCACTACCTTCAATATTAGGAGAACCTAATGTTGCAGAAGATAGAATAAGTGATCCGTCAGCTTCCCATCTATCAGTACCATAGTTATATACAATACTATGTGCACCCGTAACTCCTGAAGCAACACCACTTGGACTTGTAATAGGACCAGTTTCAATACCGAACCCGCCACTTGAAGGTTCTGATGAAAGGTTATTACCTGCAAGAATTAATGTATCTTCAACTTCTAAAGTTGTTACTTCAAGTTTTACCTCTGAGCCTTTTACAATTAGGTCTCCGCCAACATACAAGTTCTTAGCAATGCTGACTCCACCATCAACAACTAGTGCACCATCTGTCGCACTTGACAATGATGATTGGGTTGTACTTAATACTCGAGCAGTTCCAGGCATTCTAAAGTCAGTCGGAATAGAAAGTGTAGCATCTTTACCTTCTGAATGACTTGCCGGTGATACAGTTACTTGATATTGAGTACCAGTAAGTGTTTTGATATAATTACCAGTAGTATCTGTTCCGAGTGCAACTGAATTAGGTTGAATAGTAGTGGAAATATTAATACTTCCTAAGTTGGTCATTACAGCGGAACCAACAACATCCCCACTTAATTGTACAGTTGGATCATTAACATTAAAGTCAAAGTTTTCGTTAGTAGCATCCCAAGTTACGTTAATGCCCGATTCGGCATTACTTGTAATTAAGTCTTTAGCATTATAGAATGTTACAACGTCTGTTGTATGTGATGCTGATGAATCATTAAGACCTTGTATTTGCCATGCACGACTAGGTTTAGTTGCCGAAGTACCATCAGCATAATTTTCATTCCATTGGAATCTTACATCACTTTTATCAACTATAGTTGCAACGTGCTGTCGGTCAACACTGAAACCTTGAATTTGTACGTTGCCATCTACTTCCAAGAAAGAAGTACTAAAGATGTTAACGTTAGAAGCATTACCAGGCAATAATAAAGAAGCATTACTTAGGTCTAATGTAGTACCCGAGTTGAATGTCATGGTATCGTTATTAGTACCACCATCTTTAAATGTTACATTACCAGTAAGACCTAATTTAGATGCAATTTCTTGTTGTGAACTAGAAGTTAAATATACTTTCTCTGTTTCTAGTTCTCTTAGAGCGCCAGATACATCAGTTGCTGCAAATACTGTTAGAACAGAATCACCAATCTCTGCATGTAATTTTTGTAATGCGCCTGTTACAGTATCAGTAGTTCCGATATTTGCAATAGAAGTATTACCGATGAACTGCGACATGGTATTTGTTGCAGTTGTAAGATCGGTTATAGTGTAGGTGTAATCAGTGGGTAGATTATCAATTAAAGATAAAGTACCAACATCTGCAAAGAGGTTAGTAATATCGGTGTCGTTATTAATCATACCTGTTTGAAGACTAGTTAATACACCTGAAATAGTAGTAGAACCATAAGTTCCACCCTCATAAGAAGCAACTGTACCAATCTCTGCATCAATAGAATTAATGGCGGCTGTAAGATTAGTTAATCCATCCGCTGCAGTTCCTGTTCCTGTTATAACAGCATTGCCCATCTCGTCATGTAATTCATTAAGAGCAAGTTTTACGTTATTTCTATTTGTGAATTTAGCATTTAATTGGCCGATATCAACCACACCACCAATTGTAGTATTACCATCAACTTGTAGTGTAAGTGCCATATCAACAGCACCATCAATATCTACAACATCTAGGTTAGAAACACCATCAACATCTAAGACTCCGTGAATGGTTGCATTAGTTGAAACATCAACCGAACCATTAAGGTCTAGGTCACCATCAATAGTAGTACCGTTTAAGGTTGTAGTACTATCGACATTAAGTGTACCATCAATTTGTGTATTACCATCAACTGCCGTAACATTGAACTTATCTCCACCAGATGAACCAACTCTAAAGTTTCCATCTACTCCAGCAGTTCCATCTACTTCTAAAGTTCCATCAATCTGTGTATCACCACTAGAAGCAGTAACATTGAATTTATTAGAACCTACTCTTAGGTCTCCATCAATTCCTGCCGTACCATCAACTTCTAAAGTTCCATCAATCTGTGTATTACCAGTAGCAGCTGCGACGTCAAACTTAGATGTATTATTTTCGCCAACTCTAAAGTTTCCGTCAACACCTAGGGTACTATTTAATTCGGCCGTACCGTCTACGTTTAAATTTCTGTCTATATCTACATCACGATTAACTGTTACGTCTTGTGCAAACGTAGCACTTGCTCCAGCACCAGTTAGCATTGTAGTAGTACCAGATTTAACTAATATGTTACCACTAGTATTTTCTATTGCACCGTATTGAGCACCACCAACTTTTACATTAACGGCTCCACTATTAGTGTCTAGATTAATAATACCACTTGAATCAAGATTAAAGGTTCCTGAAGTTACATCAAACTCGTTTGTTCCAGCCGTAATTTCGTGAGTTGATGCATCGAAGACTGCTTCGATTTCATTTACAGCACTAGTAAGATCCGTGGCTACAGTTGTAAGATTTTCTGTTACACCAACATCGTGTTGAAGTTCGTTAAGTCCAGCAACTGCGTCCATTGAGAATATTTTAATATCATCATTAAGAGTGGCTGGAGTATTAAGCTCAATAGTATTACCTATTGTAGTATCATGCGAAGTTAATCCACTATGATCTGCAGCAGCAATGGTTGTACCATAACCCAATACTCTTATTACTTGAGAAGTACTAAAAGATGAATTTACATCTGACCATGTTTTAATTAATAACTGAGTAGAAGTAGATTTTAATATAACACCATACCAGTTAGAAGTAGACTCAACTAGAGATTGAGTGGCTAACTGAGTAGAATTTTGATATACTACCTCGCCCTCAATAAAATTTGTAAGTGTAGGATTATTTGAAAGTATAATAGTACCAGCATGATTTGCTACGTGGAATCCAGTAGCCGTAACACCTTGAGTCATTTCAACAGAGTTTTTGTATACTCTTAGAATACCCTTTGGAAAAGCTTCACCAATAAGTCTAATAACATTAGCATTTGCTATTGTTTGAGAGGCACCAACTTTAAGATCAGCAGATGAACTAAAAGTACCTGCAGTATTTCTTACTAAGATTTTATCTGAAGTTATAGAACTAATCAGGCCGTTCCATGTAGGACTGCCTGAAGTGCCTTGGTATATTACAGCATCTACAATAAATGCTGATGGAATAGATGGGCTATTTTTTAGAATTACATATCCGCCAGTATTATCTACTGTTACTGATGGACTAACTTCAAATCTAACAGTCTTAGCACCATCGCTTTGACCAGTAAAAATAGAAGATCCAGCAGCTACGTCTACGAAATTATAAGTCTTATCTGATAGATTAGAATTTAATTGTTCGTTGTCGCCTAAGTGTAATGAGATCTCATTAGACTTTTGTCTTAAGTTTTCTAAGGTATCATCCTTTAGAATTCGAGTTTCTTTATTAGCCATTATTTCCCACCAATTAATTTTTCTAACATTCTTTTAATTTCAGCAACATCAGATTTAAGGTTATCGATATCATTTCGTTGCAGTTGATCAATCTGTTTTTGATTTCTATCTCTAGCAATCTGTTCTCTTCTAGCTTCGTAAGCATTACTATTTGTATTTATAATAGCTGAAGTGGCCGTATCTCTTATTAGCCCAGGATTGTTCTCAACTTTGACATCTTTTTTCTTTTTTGGCATTATATATTATCCTTATGTTGAAGCAATTGCTCTAAAGTCTCGTATTGTTGGTATAGCAGATGTATTATTAGATCTCAATACTATTTTAAATGCCATAGAACCAAAGCTTCCTGTAGGATCAACTGCATATTTAACTTCAGTATAAGCATTTGGATTATTATTAACTGGTATAGCATCAGAAGAAGCCATGGCTACCCATAGTTCTGCACCAAAGTCATCGTCTGAACCAGCTGGTAAGACTTTATAATACAAATCAATAGAAGATCCAGAAGGTCTATTCGCTGTCATATATAAATCAATTGTATCTGCTTCTTCGGCCAAATCGATCTTCTTAGTTATATATTTACATAATTCAGATCCGCCCGAAGCGGCAGTTTCTGGAACATAGTTATTATATGAACCTTGATTATTAATAGCATCTCCAATAATATTTTGAACTGTAATTATTGAAGCTCTATTTTGATCAATGACTGGAGATAAGTGATCGCCTGTACTGCTTAGAACAGCTCTAATACTAAACGTTTTAAGATTTCCAGAACCTTGGGCTGTTGAAGAAACAACCTTAGGGTTAGAAAAATATGAATTTGAATTTGCTAGTACTTCAAATTCATCAACTGCACCGTAAGCTGTTTGTGTTCCATCAACTGCTGTTTGTTCTAGCGTAGATACATAGTATCTAATCTCTGTTCCAGGAACCTGTATATTTTGAATTTGTGGATGAAGAACATCAAACTGTCTATTCTCAGTAGCAAGGATTGTTGATCCACCGCCAGAGCCAGTTGATGTTGCCGAAGCTCCAGTTAAAGTAATAAGATATGAATCTTGCTCTGAGCCAGTAACGTTATGCGTACCTTCTAATTGAGCAACAGTTATACCATTAACAGTTCCACCAACACCAGCTATAGTAACCTTAGAACCTCCACTATACATTCCATGATTAGTGTGAGTAACTCTAACTACGTTGCTACCACTAGTAGTACTAAAGGGATCAGCCTTTAGATTTACTAATGGAATATCTTCGTTGCAGAAAGTTACTTGAGAAGTATTATTACCACCATCAACCATGGCCGTTCCTGAACCTTGCTTAAACTTAGCTCTTCTTAGTACAAACTTTAAATCTTTACTTTGATCAGGGGTCCAAGTAGAAGCATTTTGAGAAGTAAAGAATGATCCACCGTGTGGTTGTTTTGTAATTCTAAACGTAAGGTCTGTAACATCAAACCCACCCATTTCAGCAACCCAAGCTTCATATTCATTACAAGCTGATATAATAACAATAGCATACTCAGCATCTTGCTCTAAGTAAACAGGATGATCGAATGTAAATGCAGTTGAAACTGCTGAAGTTGCTGACACATTAACCGATCCAGGGTTTAAAGTAACTTCAGTTCCTGGAACTACTCGTTGTGTGGGTATACCATTTACAACAGCTCTAATACTAATAGAAACAGGAACCTGGGTTTTAGTTGCCTTTGTCCTAAAGAATAGATCTACACCTGTTGCAAATAAACCACCTTTCTTTTCTATTAAGATAGTTTGAGCAAGAGGATCCGTCCATTTTACTTTAGTACGTACAAACGTCTCACTTATAGTTTGATTATCACCAACTTCAGTGGTAACTAGTTTAGGAACTTTAGTATTAGTAATGGTATTCTGTACAGATTCAATAACTCCTTGAGCAAAGAAAGGCGAAGAACAATATGTAGTTTCAGTCTCAGGATCATTAGTTATTGTATCGGATAGTTTAAATTCCTTTACTCCAGTTTTAAATTTAATTGCTTCGTTTCTTGGAATAATAAATGTACCACTAACAGTACCATTAGCATCGGTTATTAAAGATCCAGATGAAGCGCCTGGATGCGATGTAAGTCCGGTATAAAGTTTAGATTGATCGCTTGATTGATCAGACCATTCTTGGAAAGCTTCGGATTTACAATATCCTGTAACGTTAATATTGTTAAAGAACGCAAATACTTTTGTATTAGGTTTCATTAAGGTACCTTCAAAGAATATCTTTCTAGATCTCATGAATGGTACAAAGTTTGTTTCAACTACTCTAGCGCCAGTTTCTTTACTAACAGTATCAAATCCAACATCAGTTCTAAGGCCCGATCTAGATTGATCACTGGTAACAGTCGTAGTGGTTACAGTCGTGGTCTTTGTTTGATCAAAGTTCATACCTACCTGGCGAGCTCTGATTGAAGTAACATCTTCGTTAACTTCTCGGCCGACCCAGTTAGTTTCCCACTCATTCCAAACAGTTCCTAGAATACCAGTTTCATTGGCCATTATAACAAATTGATCGTATTGACCATTTTCATCAATAATAATATCTGGTCTAACATCAACCTCTTTCCACTCATCCGATTCAGGAGATAATCTAACTTGTCCACCCCAATCAAATACATTATACGGGTTGACATTAATAGCTACTGATGCGTAAGGTTGTACTGTCTCGTTATGTTGATCATAAGGCATAGTCCAAATTGAACCATTCTTCGATGCAGTGTCTGTAACTCCAGGCTTTTTAATCAAGTTTACATTTCTAGAATCATACTTAGCTCTTAATACACCTTGAACTTTATCAATAGCACACTTATGATCTGGGTTAGCTGGGTTACCGATTGAGTGATCTTTAAAAGTATCAACGATAAATCCATTTTTAAATCTTGGCTTGCCAGCTGCATCAACAATATGTGTATCGGCCGCGCTTTGCTCTAACAAAGAAAGCGAAGTATAATACTCGACATTTTTTAGCCGCTTATCAAGTTTACCGATATCTCTCATTGTGTATCGTTTGTTATCTGTAATATCTGGTACAATATCGGCTAAGGTAAAGCCATAAGGCCTCATTCTTAATTGATATAATGTGAGAGCATCTTCTCTGTCTTCGGGAGGAGCGGGCCTTTCAGAAGGAACACCCTTAGCAATTTCAAAGGTACCATCTCTTTTAATGAATAGCTTATCAATTCTTGGCAAGTAGTATGCAAGGTCAGCTTTAAGAGCATGTCCAACTTTAGGAGCAGGAGATAAAACAAATCCAGCTCCTGTACTAAATTCAGAACCAGTAGTTGCTCCGCTTTGAGACTTAAGTGGTCTAAAGTCAATACAATCTCTTAATTCTAATGTTCCCGCAGTACTATCAAAAGTAGGTATAGTATCATAATCGTTTGCGCTATATGAATCTACTGAGAAATAATCTCCAACTGAATGAGCGTAATGCTTAAATGTTATAACCATATTACCAGTGGCCACCGCAGCTGTAGCGGCTAGTTTAATAATTTTACCTTCAGCATAGAAGTTATCTCTTTGGCCATTGTCAAAAGTAAATCGATCAGTAACATCTACACCAGCACTATCAACAATAGATGTAATACTAATAATATCAGCTTTTTCTAATTCGTATGAAGCTGCGTTGCCGTTAGTAACATTAATAGTAGTTGTGGCAGTAGTATTAGTTTTTTGTTTTTGAGCTGCATTCTTTTCAACGGTTGATATCACTCTACACACAGTGCCATTTGGAATATTTAATCCACTACCACTACAATCGAATGTAATTGTTTGAAAGTTTGCAGCAACAGTAGCATTTCCAGCGGTGCTAGTCTTAACATCAATGCCGATAGGCGCAATAGTAATATCAGCAGTATCTGCAAATTTGCCAACGCTCTCAGTTATAATTAATTGTCCACTGCTCACAATAACAGGTATAACCTTTTTAACCTTATAAACAGTATCATTAACACCATTTGTTCTTAAAGTTTTAATAGCGTCTTGTGGTAGTTTAAATACATTTCTATTGTTACCAGCATCATATCTAATACCATCTGAGGCTGGTACGAAATTACCTACGAAGTTTTCTGTATAGCCACCGCCTGCAGCAGCCTGATACACATTATCAACCGCACTAAAAGCTCCAGTTGTCATGGTTATATCAAACAAGTATAATCTTACATGGTCTGAATAACTTTCAAATCCACGAACTCTAGCAGTACCTACGCTAGCTCCAGCAGCTTTTAGCGTAATAGTTTTATAAGTTTCTAAATCTGGAATTCCTCTTAACCCAGTTAAAGATAACTTAACATAGTTACCAAGTTGAATTTGAGTATACGATAAATTCTGAAATCCAGTAGAATTAGCTCCTCGTGGCTTATCAACATCTACATATTCTGTCACTAGCTTTTCAGCTCTAAAGCCTTGAACATAAGCAACTGATGGTTCAATACCAAGAGCAATCTTATCAGTGCTTCCGCCATCAGCGGCAAGATACTTACCAAAGTTTGTTCCAGTATTAAGATGTTCTAATATTTCTAATTCAAAAGGTTTAGTAACATAACTACCAGACTCTTCATATGTTCTACGAGCTAAACGTATAGTTAATCCAGTATCCGAAGTTTTATCTGAAGTATCAACTGATACAATACCATTAGTTACAGTTAATAATGGAATATAGTTAAGAATTGTTCTAGCGCTATCACCACTTGCTGAAGCATCTGTAGGATCGCCTAGGTTAACGCTTTCTTTAATGAGTGTAGTTGCTATTTGATATCTTGAAGCACCGGGAGCTGCAGTGTTTGGAACTCCTTGAGCATTATCATTTAGATTCCCATCTTCAGCAGAAGTTATTAGATTCTCAGCAACTTGTAAACCAACAATGTATGTTGGAGCACTAGTATACTTGTCTAATATTAAAGTAGCCTCTGGAACATATGTAAAACAACCAGATATAAAGTATACACCTTCTCTTATTGAAGCTGATGAACCTTGACCAATAGCATTAGCAATAACAGAATCTGCGCCAGCTCCATCAGTGTTAGTACCACCACCAACCATTCCATATTTAAGACCTATTGCAGTAGTTGCAGTAAATACTTCTCCTACAACAAACTTATCAACGTCTTTTGCAGGACCACCTTTACTTTGATAGGCAATATATAATGTATCAGCATCTCCACTAGCAGCTACAATTACATCTAATACCACAGCAGTTACTTGGTTTCCTGATTGACTAGAACCAGTTATGATCTCACCTTTAAAATTAGATAAGCCCGCAACATTACCAGTGCCAGCTGAATGTGTAAAGGTTGATTCTACTTTAATATAATCATATTCGATATTAACAGAAACTTCGCCATTAACAACTCTTGATCCATCTTTAAAAGCATATTGACCATGTCTATCAATTTGAGCTTGGAGAGCCGTTTGCATTTGAGTAAGCTCTCTAGCTTGAACAGCATATCCAGGACGGAATAAAACTCTATGATAATTTTTGGTTTCGTCAAAAGTATCCCAATATGGCTGATCTGGAAAAATTTTTATTGATGTTGTTGACATAAGTCCTCTCTTTTAATAATATCTATATTAGAATTCGATGATGATTTTAATATCTTCAATCTGAGTAACAGTTCTATTAATTGGGTTTCTATTCTCTAAGAATATAATATCTCCAGAATGCTTATCTACTTCTTCATTAAGTAAGAACCCTGCTGCTGTTGTTTTTGTTACGTGACTAGCTGCAGAAGTAGCGCCAACAACCGCTACACTTTCTACGAAAGGAGCATAACCGGTTTTACTATTTTGATTAAAATATACATCCCCAGTTCCAGCATTAATAAATGTAACATACGCTTGAGGAGAATCAGGGTTACTGCCTTGAGTAATTAATTCATCTACTACAAAAGTTGGAGCAGTAGTGAACTTTAATGCTGGAGTAGCATTTAATGTAGTCGAAGTTGAAACCGTAGTAGTACCAAAGTTAAATGGGTTTTTGACCAATGTGATTTGTCTAAAGTCGTTACCAACAGTTAGATCGGCTCCTTCATTACCAGTCAACAAAGTATTAATAGCAATGAAGAATGCACCAAGATCTTTTACAGGATCTATACCATGGCCATTTACCGGAGAAAGAACAGCCCTTGCTGTAGCATCAGCGGCTGAACCACCACCACCAGAAATAATAATATCCGATATTGAATAATTAGTACCCTTAGCAGTAACTGTAATTGAAGTAACAGATCCGCCTGAAACAGTAGCTGTAGCCGTAGCTCCAGTTCCACTGCCAGTAATATTCACAACAGGAGCTTGTGTATATCCAGTTCCAGGATTAGTGACATGTATCTTTTCAATGCCTGCAGCAGTAACTGAATCTCTTGAAGCTTTTTGGTTTAAGTACTGAGCATAATCGCCTTCAGATAAAGCAGTTTCAGCAGCGGCATCGTCGGCATAAGCAAGGGATACTGTTTTAACTGGCATATAAGAAGTAGTTAAGAATTTCTCAGCATCAGCAACAGAAACCGTGAACATATACTTCCAAACATATCCATCAGATTCTGGTTGAGGATCTGTCAAAGTTTGAACAGGCTCTTGAGTTGATCCACTAGTACCAGCGATAATACACTTATAAACTTTAAAGTCTTTTGTGATAATGTAAAATGCTTTATCAAAAATATCAGCATCATTAGAATCCCAAGCAACATAAGTAGAATTAGTAGTCCATGTATGTCTTGGGACTACGTGCGATATATCTGAAGCCGCCAGTCTTTTCATTCCGAACAGGTTTTCGCGGGCTTCTGTTATACTGTCCAGCGTATCATAAGGAACGAATGGGGTTGTGTCTGTTGTATCAGAAGTAGTTAAAGACCACGCATCGGTTTTACCGATTCCAACAAATACTTCCGTACCTGCTGATGATATATCTTCTTTAAAATTTTCTGCATTCAACACTCTGAATTTAGAAGTTACGATTGCTGTCATGTCTCTGTCCTGTAATTAATCTATGTGAATAAATGTATTCGTATTATATTTATTTATATCATTTATAGAGGTACTTTGCAATTCTACGTTAGCTAATACCTCTAAGGTTTCATTAAAATCATATAATTTACTATACGTTACCATATTAGATTTTTGGTTATAATAACTGTTTTCTGGTATAGACCTATATCCAACTGCTGCTACTGTAACTTCATGAGCTACATTCCAAGCATCATCAGTTACAGCCGATTGAGATATTGTCCAGTTTGTCCCGCTACTCAATGCTCCAACTTTTAAAGGAGAACCATTATATAAAGTACGTCCTCTTTTTGATGAGGATGCTTGCGCTGGATTTGAAATCTTAACAAATGGCTGCGCTATATCGGTATGATTAGAAAGTATAATTTGCCGATGTGTTCTAAATTTTACTCTATTTTCACTTGAAGCTCTAGATGAAATATATAGAGTTGGATCAACACCATATCCAAACCCTGGATTTGTGATTACACCACTAGCTATTTCTGATGGAACTAACCTAGCGATTCCGGTACCATTCCCACTAATAGTTATAGTAGGAAGTTCAACGTAACCAGTTCCTTTGTTAGTAACTACAATAGTTGATAGCGAATTGTTTTCTATAATAGCTATGGCGGTTGCAGTAGTTCCGGAAGGTGGCGCTGATATAGTTACAGTTGGAACTGAAGTATATCCACTTCCTCTATTTAATATTTGAATAGAATCAACTGGCGTAGGAGCTAATAAGTACTTGCCTAATGCCGTAACGTTTGTAGGTAAGAATACACCAAGAGAATCTTTAGCTGTCGGAGCTGAGATATTAATTCCAGGATTTACACTATATAGTCTAGTAGTGTTTGGAGTAACCTCAATTGAAGAAACCTTAGATATATTAGGGTTACCTGCAACATTAGCAAAGGCTGCACTGTAATTTGCTCCAGCTGAAGTTATTGTTGCAGTTGCAATTTCCCCAAGAGAATTAATAGTAGTAGTGATCGTAGCTTGAGTAATAGTGGTTCCAGTTCTAGCGACACCATTAACCACAACCGATGGAGCAGATGCATAACCATACCCAGTATCTGCTATCTCTACTTCAGTAACTTTACCATAATTTGGATTGTTTATTGGTGGAGAATTAATCTGTACTCTTAAATCTACTGTTAACGAGAATCTACCAGATTTATGAATCTTAACATGAGTATCTGGTAAATGAGAAGCTACAAAGGCTTCTACTAACAAAGCCACATCTTCTAATCCAATAACTCCTGGTTGTAAATCTGGCATAGAAGATAGAGTAAAACGATTCTCTCTACCGTAACCAAAGAACGATCCACCAGTTAATTCGTTATGCTTAGGTCCACCAATATGTCTAAGCGCTCTAGCTTCTTTTGTATCATCTCCTAACTCATTTCTAGTGCCAAACAATAACAATAGAATTTCAGCAAAATATTTAAAGCCGGCCGGATGAACTAGTCTATCAAAGACCGCGGCCCAGCTGCTAAGGTTTTGACCTGTTCTAATTAAGTATGAAAATCGTTGATATCTTAAAGAATCCTGAACCTTAATAGTATCTGATAAGAATCCTTTTTTATCTAAATATCTACCACCCTTTGGAAGATCGGCATTTGGCTCCCAATTACCGGAAGAAGGAATAAGTGTTTGATCCCATGGATATTCAACTTCAACTGAATCATCAAATAGTAATCTAAAAAATACTTCAATAGAATCTGATGACCCTCGAATTCTATAATATTCTATGATATTTTTATATAGATTTCTTTTGTTAACTTGAATAGACCTAGGTATAACTGCTGCAATTTCTTTTTGAATTAATTCTAAGTATGCAGCCGATGTTTCATCGATATCCATTGATTCTTCAATGGTGTTTAATACATAAGAAGCACCGGGCCCTGCCCAATATTTTATTGGTGTAGTCAACTCAGCAATTTGAGTATTAAACGTAAATGTTAGGGTTGTACCATTAGTAACAGATATTGCAGATTTTAATACAAGAGTAGTTCCATTAATACTTACAACTTCAGAAGATACACCTAAAGCTTTGACCGTTTGGCCTGGGTTAATATTGGTGTTAGGCGAATCTAAAACTATTGTTGAAACATTAGTATAATTTCCATTAACTACAGATGATGTACCTAATGGAGTTACTGTTAAAGTTTTACCAATTTCAGAAGTACTTAAAGCTAACGACCCTGGTAGATCATTACCATTTGTTATATTAACGTTACCAGAATTTAAAGCCAGCGATACTGACACACCATCAGAATTAGTAAGCTTAAGAGTTGAACTTGCTCCAGTTTCATCTGTAAAGAAATGATCGTTTTCATTTTTTGGATCAGATACTCTAAACACTGCTTTGTTATCCAAGACAACATCGCTATACACGCCAGCTTCAGAATAAATGAATTCTTCTAAATTCATAAAACGATAGTATGCTTCTAATAATAACTTAAGACCACCAGCATTATCTAATATTTCTGATGGTATTAATTCTTCATTTCTTAAATGCTCTTTTGTTTTTCTTTTTGAAGACGCAACAGACTGGATATATCCAGGCGATGAATTATCAGAAGAAAATAGAGTTCTATCAGTATGGCTAGCCATTTATCTTAACCTTGAATTCGTATTATAGTCAATAGTACCAGAAGAACCGCTTAATGCGATAGTATCAATTTGTGGTGTGATGGTAACTCTTAATGGATCAATAGCAACAAGCTGATCTCTCTTTGGACCTAAATCCAATGAGTTTGGAGTAACAGTAATTCTAATAGTCGTAGGAGAATTAGAATCTGGAATAAAGTTCTTCAACGTAACTTTACCAGCAGTTGCTTCAACTAAACCGCAATCAGCAATCACTGTTACATTTTCGCCTGCAACAATTTTATATGCAATGATTTGTCTGTTAGTGCTGTTAGTTATTGGTATATCACCAAAGTAAACAGTCTCAGTATTATATAACCATGGCGTAGAACTTATCGTATTGACTGTAGATCCAGTACTATAAAATGGAGAAGTAAAACTCATTGAAAAGTTATTAGCTGCAGTAGAAGACGGAGTAACATTCATAAACATATATGGTCTAACCGAACTGTTTTGAATAGAAGGATCTGCGTTATCAATAGCTTTTAATAGTTGTGAGTGCCTAAACACACCATCAAATTTATTCAATTCGTTAAAGTTATAATCCGAAATAGTATCTCTAACAACAGCTTGTAATTCAACCGAACTTCTATCAGTTAAGTTTGGATTATATTTAAAGAACACATCAAGTTCTATGTAAGTATAATTTGGATCAACAATTTGTGGCGTTATAGAAACTACGTTTTTGCCTTTTAATATAGTACCAATAATTTGAGATTTTTCTCCTTCAGTCAGAGAATCTCCAACCAAAGGTTTAATAGCAATATAAACTTTACCATAATCTGGTGGATCATTATCTTCACCGCCCCAAGCAGATATAGAATTAATATTTGTAAATGATTTTTGAATAATAGCTCTATAATCATCTGAAGTTACTGCTCTATTTTGAGAAGTAAAAGTAAGAGGAGCATTGAATCGAATAGACTCAGTAGTCTCTTTGCCAGTACCACCAGAAGAAGCAGTGACAGTAGTTACAGTTTTATTAGCAAAGCCGCCAATATTATCAACTATAGTAAATGCATTGGCTCCATTAGACTCACCACCTTTAGTATATACATAATCTAAAGTTACGATATTATTATTAGTTGGTTTTTTGCCAGTAACACCATCACCAAAATATATTTCAAAATATTCTGCAGAATTTTCTTGCAAGTAATATACTTTTGAAGCTGAGGTAACATTAATCAAAGATTCAAATTTAGTATAATTGTCATAAGATGTCGATTGATCATTTGCTTGAATTAAAACTCTAAGCGTAGAAGTATCAGCATCAGGATCCGAAATTTGGAATTTTTGATTTTCAATATCATTATCAACTCTGTACAAAAGAGTCTTTCTAGTTCCTTCAACAATATTAACATTGTTAAAAGTAAAGGTTGTTCCACCGGAGTCAATCAATGCTGATTGCTCTTCTAACACTACATACCTGTATTCTGATCCATCAACGTTAGTAGTTAATTTTGTACCACGTGGCAAAGATAAAGATCCAGGAATAGTTCCTTGAGCACCTGTAATATCAACAACAATATTAACAACAGCTCGAGGAGCTAGTACCGACCTTGGTGTATATCCTAAGAGCTTAGCCCTTGTGACTACGTTACCACGAATTTGAGCAGAATCTAAGAAAGCTTCATTCAACGCAAAGTGAGCAGTCATAGCATTATAATGTGTATTATAAGCCAAGACGTCAAGTAGGGTCGATAATCCAGATCCTTCAAAATTATGATCGTTAAAATCAGACTGAGTCTTTAGATAGTTCTTAAGATTCTTTTTGATTTGATCGAAATCGAGTTCCGTTACATTTAAATTTGTTGCCATAGGGTTACCTTATTCGTCTCAACACGATTTCTACTTTATCTTCTGAATCGTGTTCTTTTATTCTAAATTTTACTATTATATTATATGCGTTTGAATCAGCCTGATCATCAACTTTAATATAGATTAATTCAACTCTAGGTTCGTGATCTGATATTGTTCTAGCGATATTATCTCTTATAGCAATCCTGGTGATAGAATCTGCGGGCTCAAATAATAGTGCTCTCATATTAGCGCCAATGCCCATGTTAAATGGCCTTTCATAGAAGTTTGTTAGTAACAAATTTTTAATTGAATTACGAAGAGCAGCATCATCTCGTAATGGCATGATGTCTTTTCTAATTGGGTGCAAGGTTAAAGATAAGTCTAAATCAGACCATTGCTTAGACCTAGAAACTCTAGAAGAGTTTACACCTGGCGATACTCTTTTATCTGATTGTATATATGTAGACATATAACTATTTATACCTCTTGTGCGGCAAGTTTAGCTTTTCTTCTAGCTAAAGCTTCGGCCGCTGCTTCTTTAAAACTTCCAGCTGCATCGAACTTTGGAGAGTTAGCAGCTTTTACTAGGTCATATGTTTCTTTAAATATTTGTCCTTCTTTTTTAAAGTCCCATGACGATGGATATGTGTTTAACAATTTTTGTTGTTTCATTCTATAATCTGCCGCTGTCATAGTGCCAAGCTTTCTAATCTCAGTATCGTGATCAGCTCCTACAACATCAGCTAACTCTAAATATAATTCTCCTTTAGTCAAAGTATAGTAACGAGTATTTTTCTTTTTGGCTCCAAACCCTTTAAAGATTCCACCAGCCTTTGAAGAAGATGCAATATACTTTACAGAATTAGAAAACGCTGTATTCATCAATTTTTGGTTTACTTCATATGGATCTTGTTCTATTACTGGAGTAGCAACAGGGGCAACAGGAGGTTCTTCAGGAACTTTAGGTTCTGATGGTTCTTCTTTAACTGCGCCATCAGGTTTTACTTCAACGTTAGGAATTTTAGCGCAAACGTCAGCTTTAGCAGTATCTAATGCAGATGTAAGCGCATCTGGCCCGATGCCCAAATCAGCTATCAATGAATCAAGCGAAGGAACTGATGCTCCAAACTTTTCTTTCAATTCAGCTATCTTACCTGAGATATCAATAGGGTTACTCAAACCTAACAGCTCATTAACTTTAGTTTGAAGACTTTCAACGGCTGGAATAGTAGGTTTAAACGAAGTCAGATCAGCTTTCATAGCAGTTAATTTAGATTGCATAGCCCCAAGCTGATCTTTACCTCCAGCTAAGAGATCATCTAATTCTGCTTGCTTAGCCTTTAAATCATCTAAGGCTTGATTATTACCACAACTCATTTATATCTCCTCTTATGGACTAACATAATAATCTCCATTTGGATCAGTAGATTGGTCTAAACATGTATTACTATTCCAATCAAAATATGTACAACTACCTTTACTCACAATACCATCTTCTGGAGTAGCAGGAGTTCCTTGACTTCCACCACCGCCATTAGCAAATACATTAGTGGAAGAAGTAGCTGCGCTATTAGCAACCCAACTACCATGGCCACCAGTACCATCACCTAATCGATGAACACCAATACCATTTACTTTTACGTTACTACTCTTACCAACAGCAGGATCTCCACATCCGGTAGAATCTCCTTCTCTTATAACATCTTTACTATTAACCTTTACGTTAGAAGAACCAGAAGCATAAGTCGTCTTATGAAACGGACTTGGTGTAGGACTTGCATGTCCTGCGTGTGAATCTCCTTTCCTAACTATTCCTGGCATATTATATCCTATGGGTTAAGATCAATTGTTGGAGCAACGATCGTAACATTACCACTGGCTGTTGTATTTTGAGTACTGCTATATGTTTCAGTAACAGCACCAGTAACATTTGAATTAAGAGCAGCACCGTATGTCTCTGTTACTGCGCCATCAATTGTTTCTGCAAGAGTACCAACAACACCGATTGTCTGATTTGTATTAACGCTTAATGTATAATCGGCTAAGGATGTATGACTAAATGTACCAGCGTTCATAACACTAATATTATTTAAAACAGTCGTTCCCATATTATTTGTAATAGCAGAAGTAAAGTCATTACCAACAGTTAACAGTTTATCGTTTATAGTATTAGTAGTAGAGTTATTCATAACACTTAGGTTATCATCAACACCAATATTAGTAGATCTACTTCTGATAACTTCTGTTTCAATATTACCACCAATCTTCTGTTGTAAGGAACCTTTGATATTCATTGTCATATCTTTCTCTACTTGAAGATGATAGTTACCATAGACCATCTGTCTTAAATCGCCATCAACTGTCATACTACAATTGCCTTTGATATGAATATTCTTATTACTAAATACTACTTCATAATCATCACCAACAATTTTTACGCTGCGTGTACCATCGTTATAGATTTCTTCGTAAGATCCAGCAGTATGCGATCGTTGTGTACGTTCAAATCCTGGCGTGTCATCGATTTCTGTTATATGCCCGGACTCTGATTGATTAACTTTATTGTACGGATAATCAGGAACATGGCCATTCAATGGAGGGAGTTCAGCCCAAGGAGTTTCTGCATAATATGCATCAGATTTATCGACAGATACAGAAGGAATTTTAGGTGGAACTGCTACTTGAATAGGAGAAATTGCTGTGCTTGGAAGTCTCTTATCTAAAGCATCACTTACTTCATACTTACTTTGTCGAGCCGCGAAGTTTACATCTGATTCTGTTTCATATTCTGATAACGGATAATCCTCTCCAGTGAAACCTAAACTCTTTGATCGAGGAGAATTCTTAGATGCAATAGAGCCCATGATAATTGGATCTTGCGCTGAAGCCCCATCTCTAAAAAACCCTACAACCCATGAACCTTCCATCAAACCATGTGGGGTATCACCTATACCAGATGTGCCAGATGAAGTTGTAGGTAACATGACAGTAGCCCACGGTAGATCATCAACACTAATAGATCCTGTATCTTCTGTATGAAATCCAAAGCATCTAACTTTTACTCTATTCATTTCTTCAGGATCAAATCGATCTTCTACTACTCCGGTGAACCAAGTAAAACCACCACCCATAAATTGATCAATATTATTCATTTTCCTTCCGCCTTATAAATATCATCTAAATCACATATAAAAGAATCTTTCTTTATTTGACAAGACATGATATATTCATTTCCAAATTTATGAGCTATCGATGTAACAATATAGTACCCTGATACTAATTTATCTTTAGCTGTTTTTTGAGCCTCAATCCTAGTCACGTCTAATTCAATTTTATCTCCAACGCTAAGTTCAAAATCTCCAGCAATATCAATTGTGACAGTCATAGTATCTAAATTGCTGATATACGCTCCGGCCTTTAACATCGCTGGATTTGAAGGAGTGTGATAATTTGAAAACCCTTCAAAAGATTTGCTATTAAGAGATACAAAGTAGCTTTTTGAATTGGAATATTCTTCTATATTTCTATCATCAAATTTTACTGATTTACTAAATGGGTTATTTTTATTTAACTTTTGATTGCCATTATAGTTATATGTTGGTGTACTATATTGTTTATTGGCTATATCAATAGTGTGCAACGTCGAAGCATATGCTCCTTCTGAAGATTGAATATATTTAGACATTCCATAATCAGAGGATAGCTTTCTTATCTTTACTCTATCAACTTCATATTTGCTATCGCTTCCAGGAACTTCTTTAGTGAATGGTCTGTGGAAATATTTATCATGAGAATCTTTTTGTATCATGTTTTCGTATGAATCAAAAACAACACCTGACTTTAAAGTTTCATAAAAATAAAATGGAGTTGAATTATCGAATGCATTTTTAGTTAACCATGCGATTGCATACAAAGGTCTAAACTTGGGGATTATACCTTTGATACTATCAGTAGTATCTGTGTTGATAGTTAATTCTTTTTCAAGAATACCTAAGTCGTCAATGCAAATTTGTTTTACAACAGGTCCAATAGCTCCCTCAAAAGATCTACATACTGTTTTTAATTGATTCATATATGCATGCTTTGATACACATCGTAAAGCATATGTTGATTGTCCAGGCGCCGATTTAGAAAAAGAATGAATCTCAGCAATGTATATTTCCTTTCTATAATGCTGGGTATTACCATCTATGGATTTACGACTAAACGCTATATCTATCTTTTCATTACCTGAAATTTTTAAAAGTTCTAAGGTATTAGAACCATCTAAAACATATAGTTCATATTCTAAGGATGAGCGATATAAACTTTCAGTTATATCTATTTTTTTAATAATATCTCTAATATCAAATTCAGTGCCAGCGTTAGTTGTTATTTGACACTTGTCAAGATAGAAAGCACTAGGCAATATTGATTTACCATTTTCTACGAAATCAGTCATTATTTAATAATCTCTGGTATTCATCTACAAACGCTCCAATATATCTCGGATCAATGATTTTAATACTAGAACGAGCTTCATTAGCTTCAAATAAGTAGCTGCGATTTGTTTGAAATTCTAGGATATTAGAAACAGTGCCACCTGGAATAAAGTTTGCATTGGTTTCTTGTCTTCTATCTCCATCTCCAATCAAGTAATATGAGTGAGGAGCGTCAATATAGTTATAGACATCATAGGTGTTAACATTATCTTGATTGGTAGAACCATTAATACTTTCAGTAGCTGTTGATGGTCTACCATATCCACCGGAAGATCCGATGAATGCACCACTTACATCTTGAAGTACAAGCTGATTCAGATCAGTATTCTTTTTAACTAATGTTCCTGTTGCGCCAGAAGTAGCGCCAGTTATAGTTTCGCCTAATGTAAATCTACCAGCAATTGAATTTGGAGATAATCCAAAAGCAACCCCATCATCTCCAGAATCTCCAGGACTTGGCTTAGTAGTAATAACTACACCTTCATATTCTTCTGCCATATAATCATGTAATTTTTCTTGACTCATTGGCCATGCTGCTAAGCCATCATGTAGGAAATCGTTTAGAATAAAGAATGTCCAATAATATTCGGTAGTACCATATAATCTATACGATACTAAGTCAGGTCTTTCTCCGTTCTTTACTTGATAAAACGTATAGGTATTTAATTCATCAGCAAACGCTTTCAATGGCTGCACATGTCTATAAATGTTTACTACGTTTTGAAATATACCGTTACGATCAAAGTCATATGGTATATTTGGAAATTGCTTAAAGAAGCTCATCTTATCCTCCTACCGATGGTGAAGTTGCCGATGAATCTTTACTATCGGAATCGCTAATATACATTAGGCCATTGTCAGGATATAAATCATCTCTTGTTATAGCTCGTACTTCTTGGAATGTTAATGCTACATCTATTTCTACAGGAGCTGCGCCATCACTGTTTTTGTGAAACGAGTTTCCGGTAGAGTTATATGTTGCAGTCATATTAATAAGATATGTGTCAATTATGCGTGGCATATATTTATTAACAGATTCTCCATTCATGAATTTTACTTTCCATGTTGGCGGATATTCTAAAGACCCAGCTCCAAGATCCTTGGGATACAGATATTTTCTAAATATATTTTCAATGTCTCTAGCTGTAACTGATTCAGCGGCCGATTCCGGAACTAGCTTAAACGCAAATGCGAATGATCTAAGCACTGTGCCATCAAAAGTCATTGTAGTATATGGGTTAACTATTACTCCACTTTCCAGCTCAGCAAGTTGGCCTGCAGCGCCAGTGATACTACCTAATCCTTTTGCCGCTTTAGTAACTTGCCCTATAACATCAGATCCAGTAATTTCGTCAGTTCCTGAAGCAGCCTGAGCAGCACCAGCAAGACCTAGGTTAGTAGATCCATAAGATGCTCCGTCTGCAGAAGCTACTCCCTGTGGCATAAACAAATGAATTGATTTAAAGTCAGGAGCTCCTTTCCTAGCCATGGTAAACTGAACGTGTGGGAATCCTTTGTCAATTTTAGATCGCAATGAATCTGGAAAGGTTAAGACCTGCTTATCTGGTTTCTTTTCGCTTTGTACCGCCATATCTTTATCCTATATAAATAACTATACAATTTTACTATTATAGAACTATTTATATGGCTTACAAAGGTAGATACACAGTAAAGAACAAAGAAAAATACGCGGGAGATCCTACTAAAATAGTCTATAGATCACTATGGGAAAGGAACGCTTTTAGGTGGGCTGAGTCTAATCCTAATATTATAAAATGGAATTCAGAAGAAGTAGTCATTCCATATAAATGTAAGACTGATAATAAAATGCATAAGTACTATATGGATATGTTAATCCAATGGAAAGACGGTGAAGTTTTATTAGTTGAAATTAAACCAGCTAAACAAACAAAGCCACCTAAGAAACCTTCTAGGAAGACTAAGAAATATATTAATGAGGTAACCACTTATATTAAAAACACATCTAAGTGGTCTGCTGCTCAACAATACGCCAGCCATAAAGGTTGGAAATTTGAAATATGGACTGAAGATACTTTAAAAAATAAAGGTATCAAAGTACTGAAAGGATGATATAAATAGTTATATGAGTTTATTCGATACACTACAAGCACAAGCATTCCGAGCTGGCGTTACGGCGAATACCAAATCTTCACAGAGATGGTTTCAAACTAAAGTCAAAGCTTTGAGCGCTCCAAGCAGAACAGCTCTGCTAAAAGACGAAGCTTTAAAGAAAACAGCCAATCCTAGAGTCGGTGATATGATGATGTATTCATATGACCCAAAGCACAAAGCTACTCTACCATACTACGATAGGTTTCCACTTACTATTATGGTTCAACCGGCGAAGGGTGGGTTCCATGGCTTGAATCTACATTATCTATCTCCTGGAGTTAGAGCTAGATTCTTAGATGAGCTAATGGCTTTATCTCCTAGTAAGATGACTGACACAAGCCGATTAGCAAAGTTAAGGTATGACCTATTAACTGGAGCTCAAAAGTACAAAGAATTTAAACCATGCTTTAAGCATTATCTGATGTCACAAGTTAAATCTCAAATGGTTAGGGTTCCAATGACTGAGTGGGAGATCGCTATCTTCTTGCCAGTAGAACAATTTGTGAATGTTAAATCTCAATCGGTCTGGAGATACTCAAGGAAAACCTACTCATGAACAGCATAGACAATTTAAAAGCTACGTTATCTAAAAAGGGTGGTGTGGCTTTTGCAAATAGATTTCAAGTATTCTTTACTCCACCTACTGCTACTTTATCTGCCTTAGCATCTAAAGATGTAGGTTCACTGCTTGGTAGTTTAGTTAGTGGTGGTTCAATAAAGAATCTTATTCCAGATCCTAGAGATATATCTATTCTTTGTGAATCAGTTACTCTCCCAGGAAGAAACATTAACACTTTAGATTATCAAGCAGACAAACAAGCAATTAAAATTCCGTATGGTATTATTAACGAAGATGTTGTAATGTCTTTCATTTTAACTAATGACTATGCGATGAAAAAGATGTTTGACGATTGGATGGAATCTATATTCAACGTTGAAGAATATAGAGCAGGATATAAAAAAGATTTTACGACTGATATTGTTATACAACAACTCAATCAAAAGAATGTTCCAGTATACGGAGTTGTATTAGAAAATGCTTTTCCAACAACCGTGGCTGGAATAACATTGGATAGTAATAGTGAGAACACTATTCAAAAATTAAACGTAACATTTAGTTACGAAAATTATGTACCCGAAAGTGCCATAAGTTCTGCTCTTAGCGGACCTTCAGCAGCAGCCGGGATATTTGGATAATATTATATAGGAGATTATTATGGCTTTACCACAGCTAAATCATGCAAGGTATGAAACAACAATTCCATCAACAGGTCAAGAGGTATCATATAGACCTTACCTAGTTAAGGAAGAAAAGATTCTAATGTTGGCGTTAGAATCAAATGACGATAAACAAGTAATGAGAGCAGTTAAGGACGTTATTAGTTCTTGTGTTTTTGAAAAATTGGATGTTGAAGAATTAGCAATGTTCGATATTGAAAGTTTATTCTTAAGACTGAGATCTAAATCTGTTGGTGAAACTATAGATCTAAAAGCTAAGTGTTCTGAATGTGAAGAGATGAATGAAACAACAATTGCTTTCGAAGAGATTCAAATGCCAATTGTTAATAAAGATGATTGCGTAATTATGTTGACTGATACTGTTGGAGTTACTTTAAAGTATCCTTCATATAAAATGATATCATCAGTTGATACAAAAGATGTTGATAGTGTTGCCGCAGCATTTAAACTTATTATTTCTTCTATAGATTCTATATTCGATGATAATGGAGTATATAATGCTAAGGACGAAGGTTCTGCTGCAATGAATTCATTCGTTGAACAGTTGAACAATGATCAGTTTAAATTGATTAGTGACTTCTTTGAACAGATGCCTAGTCTATCATATGATATGATATTTGATTGCACTAAGTGCGGTCACAGTAATACAACTGTATTGAAGGGCCTTCAAAGTTTTTTTATGTAGGCCTCTCTCATGATAGCTTAGTCAATCATTATAAGACTAATTTCGCGATGATGCAGCATCATAATTATAGTCTAACAGAGTTAGATAATATGATGCCGTGGGAAAGAGAGATATACACTAGTCTCTTGAAGGAATGGATAGAAGAAGAGAACGAAAGAATTAAAAAGGAAAACAAACGATGAGCGATGAAGATAAAAAAACTAGCCACCACCCAGCTGATACAAATGGCGATGGTAAGGTTTCACCAGGCGAGCATGATATGTACATGGAATTCAAGCGTAAAGAGCTTGAAGACGCTGATGCTATGCGTGATGCGCAACGTAAGATGGCTTGGTTCTCGTTATTTGGTATGTTACTATATCCATTCTCTGTTGTACTAGCAAGTCTATTTGGTTTAGAAGAAGCTATGAAAACCCTAGGTAGTATGGCACCAACATATTTTGTGGCTGTTGCTGGTATTGTAGCCGCATTCTTCGCATCACAAACTTTAGGTAAAAAATAATGGCTACTGAAGAAGAGAAGAAACAAACAAAAGAATCTGCCACATTCAAAGATATGCTTAAACAGCTTGAGGATCAAAATACTCTGACCAAAGCTGCAAAGGATGCGGTCTTGAATCAAGCGGCTATTAATAATGCTCTTCAAAACGACAGTTTAAATTTAGACGACGACATTAGAGCTAATTTACAAGCTATGGTTCAAAGTCTTAATTCAGATAAACTTGGTAAAGCCGAAGACGCAAAAGAAAAAAATAAAATAGCAGAAGATACTCTTAAAGCATTAAACCAAATCGTAGACAATACTGATGGTCTTGGCCAATTAGATAGTAATGCTGAAAAAGCTGCAGCTGGAATCCTTGGGTTACCTACACTCATACTAGCGCTGAGTGCTGGTTTTGTAGTTGGCCTTGCAGAAGCTTTTACTAAAGTAGTTAAGTTTTTCGGTAAGGGGATCTTAAAATCTTCAAAGCTTGCTATTAAAGCTCTATTTTTTCCAGTCAAGGTTATTAACAAAGGAATTGCTAAGTTCTTTAAAGTAGATATATTAAAAGGCATTGCTCGTATGGGCAGGGCATTCAAAGCAGGTTTTACTGGTGCTAGCACTGGTATGAAAACATTTAGAGATACTACTGGCCAGTTTAGAAAACTTGGTAAGATTGGAAAGCTAGGAAAGGCCATTGGTGATATTGGTAGATTCTTTGTTAGGATGAAAGACTTTGCTAAGACATTACCTAGGATGGCTGGCGCAGCTATGAAATCAATTGGCGCAAGTATTAAAGGTTCTAAGTTTGTTAAGCCAGTGCTTGATAGCGCTAAGTCAATGTTTAAATTCGTCACAAGCCCATTTGATGATGTCAAGAAAGCTGCTTCTAGTTTTAAGAAAATGATGCCGGGCGGGGGTGGAATCGGTAAAATGATTAAACCCGTCACTGATTCTATTGGTAAAGTAATGAAGGTCTTACGTAGTATTACTAAAGGTGCTTTTGCATTCGGTAGAATACTAGGTAAAGTGTTCTTACCTATAAGTATCATCATGGGTTTATTTGATTTTGTTGGTGGTGCTATGGACGGCTTTAAAAAGTATTCTGAAAAGGGATTCTTTGAAGGACTCGTTGGTGGTCTTCTAGGAGGAATCAGTGGACTCTTGGTTGGTATAGTTGGTATGCCATTAGATCTATTAAAGGATATGGTATCATGGTTACTAGAGAAGATGGGATTTGGCGAAGCTTCAGAATTCTTAGATAGCTTCTCATTCTCAGAAATGATAGGTAGTCTATTTACTTCTTTAACAGATACTATAATGGATGGAATAGCATCTATTAAACATCAATTTGAAAATCTAAGTATAACGGATTTCATTGGTAATATGACACTAGGCCTAGTTAAGATTCTTAAGAAGATCGCGATGTTCCCGTTAGCTGTAGCGGCTGGAGCAGTTGGCGCATTGGCTGGCGCATTCTCAGTCAGTGGCTCAGCGGCTGAAGGATTCACGAATGCGTTTAACAAAGTTATGGAGTTTGGCGATTCTACCATTGATTCATTCAAAGCAGAAATAAAGCCAGATGTTAGCACGCAAAAAGGAGCAGAGATTAAACAAATATCCGAAGATGTAGAGTTATCTAAGGCTGGTGGTAATAACCAACAAGCTGCTCTCAATGTTATGGATGCTTCGAATAAAACTTCTAATGTTAGTGGAGATACTGTTATATTATCTGCACCAGCTCCTAATAGAATTGGCGCTAGCTTAGGTAGCGGGATATAAAAAAAGGGACCCCGAAGGATCCCTTAAAGTCTTACACAATCAGTATGGTAACAAGGTTAGACGCCGAGTCCACACTTATTATATCAACCCTGCTTTGCTAGCCTATCGAAATAGGACAGAGTATCTTCTTCCTCCTCGTTAGTTGAAGCCGGAGCAGCCATCGTGGCCTGAGCCTGTGCTTCCATTGGTGATTCAACTACTGGTGTATTATCCATAGCAGTATATTCTACTGACTTATGACCTGCATCAGTACCAAGAACCTTGTTCATCTTAGCAGATAATTCCGCGTAAGACTTATAGTTCTTAGGATCAATAAAGGCTTGAAGAGAATGTAGTTGATTATAAACACCTTCCAACTGATCTTCTTCTCCACCCATGAGAGGTGCTGCTGCTGCAAACTCTGACTTATCATAGTTTACCCAACCTTCAACTTTACGAATTTTAATCTTAAAGTCTGCGCCTTCCCAGAAGTCATATGGATTGATTGGATCTTCATCTGCAAATTGTGGTTGCATTACATCCATGATTTTATCAAAGATCTTTTTACCAAATTTGTAAAGCTTCACCTTCCCCTCGTTTTCAGGATTAGACGGATCAGAAACAATAAGTACATTACTTACATAATGTAACCTACGTTTACGTTCACGAGCTGTAGCCTTATCTTCATCACGACCAGTATTCCATAGAACAGAATTAGCTTCTGAAACTGGATCTTCTTGACCGATAGAAGTTAGAGAGTTTTCGATGTACCAAAGACCGGTAGGACCTTTAAAGCCGTGATCCCAATACCTTACCCAAGGAAGATCTTCGCCTTCTTGACATGGTAAGAATCGGATAACAGCATAGCCGTTTCCTGCTTTATCTCTGGTTGGTTTCCAAAACCGATCATCGTCGTATGACTTAGTATCAGTTTTAGTAGACACTGCTTCCGCAGCTTTTACGAGTGAGTCGATTGACGAGCCTCGCGAGCTCTTTAGGTTTGCAAATGACATAGTATATTTTCTCCGTATATGCATTGTATTATGGGTTTCCCCATTTCTATTTTTACAGCAGTATTGCTGTTTCTATTGTATTTCACTTTATACATAATATAGATCTATTATAACACACTTTCATGCGTTTGTAAACTGTTTCTTTAATAAATTTAAACATTTATCTCTATTGAAGTTTACAAAGGGAGTATACTTTTCGATCTTCCGTTTGATATCAGGCCATATAATGGTATCATCAATCTTACTAGATTCACGAGGTATAAACCCCAATATGGTATTAAGAATAACAACAGTCTCTAAACTAATCTCTTCTTGCAACCATAACTTTATGATAGGAGGATGTTGATTATCAATCGATTCAAAGAACTTATTGAATTCAATCTCCTCTTCTCTTATTCTATTTATATCAATTGAAAAGACTCTATGAATACTCTCACGAATACGTTTAAAGTCTCTATAGTTCCTTTCACCATCTTCGTCCATCATGTCACCGACGTAACTCAGACCAGCTTTAAAATTAGAGATGTAGTAATCCTTTAGATCTCTATCATGCTTCTTAGCAAGCTTAGCAAAGAAGTACTTATCTTTCCTTTTAAAGAAAGAAGTTGGTTTTACCGATGTCTTAAAGTTATACTTGATAGCATCATAGCCATCAGTTTCAAAGTGTAACTTTAAAGCATTGTACATTGCATATGAAGCGAATGGATCAGTACTCATACCGGTAATTTGTTCCCCGCTTTTTGACCACGTAATAAATTTAAATCAGTAGCTTCGTTCTCTACTTTATCTCTAAGAGAATCGGACAATAGCTTTTTAATATTACTATAGTCCATACCTCGTTCCTCTATGATATATGTTGCAGCATCTATATAAGACATATTACCTTTAGATACTAAATGTTCTACTGCGGCTGAAAATCTTTTACGTGTCATAATCTTTTGCTCTAAGTCTATACTCATAGTGCCCTTAGTAATATACAATCATTATTAATTCTACCATTCGGTATATTAATCTTAGTTGTAACTACATCCCATACTTGTTTATCAATCTGTTTAATTGATTTGCTTAACACTATAGGAAGCATTTCATCTGGCTTACGAAGAGTTGTTGCTCTAGATTGCTCTTCACAGACGTTCTTAATAGTAGTACCTGCAATTTCAAATCCCTTAGTAGAATTTGTCACGTACTGAATCAGCTTCTTACTCTTAGTATTATATACAAACAACACTTCTTTACCCGGGATCATAACCGGATTAATAGAAGATACTTTGTTATCAATATCTTCAGTTTTATACTTAAGATTCTTGATTTGCACATCAGATGCTTTAGGTTTCTTAGCCCTTGGTATCTTAGTAGCCTTATTAGCAACCTTAAGTTTGTCTAGATCAGAGAAGATTAGCTCCATAGTATTAATCATCTTCTTAAGATTAGATCTTTTAATATGTTCGTAAGCTTCAACAGCTTGTTCACATGATTTATCATAAGCATCTTTAATACAATTGTATTCTAATAGAACCATTTCTTTAAAGATATTATTACAAGATCCTTTAAGATCATATGTCTTAAACAACGCGTAAGTATCCATGGTAGCTTTATAGTCACCTTCAATCCATGCACATACAACATCATCCCAATCACAATAGATGGTATCAATGATTTTCATTCGTTGACGATCTTGAATAGAGATAACAGCTTTAGCTGGTTTCTTATCTTCTTCAATTTCTTCAACAGCTACTTTATGAGCTTTATCAAGTAAAGCATCAAGCTCAACTTTGAACTTAGCAAACTCTGCTTCATTATACTCATAGCCTCTATAATGAAGCTTAGCAACTTTACCTAAGTATCCACAAAGTTCATAGTCTTTAAGCTTCTTTAAAGCATTTATATCAGCCTTGGTATAATTATATTGCTCAGTAGCAAATGATAAAACCGAAGGACTATAATCCTTTGACTTATAATAGTAGTTATACCATTGAGCGCCAAGACCCCAAAGAACACGGCGGTTCTCATCCTTTAATGTTTCACCTTTCTGAAAGACTGGTTCAGGACCCATATACTTATCGTCAATGGTTACCCTGTTCTTTCGCATTTTAGTTCTAGCTTTATTCTCAGCCATACTTATTCTCCTAAATAATATAGATCTATTATAACACAGTTATCAGATAAAGTAAAGGTTTATTTTTCAAAGTTATTTTTTATACCTAAACAAAAATTCTCAGCGGCATCATTAGCAAAATGCTCGTTGTGGCTTTCCATCCATTCCATCTCTAATAGATTAGATCCAACGTACATACGAATTCCATAGACCCGTGGATCTACGCCAACTTTACGAACTACTTCAGCACTACGTGAACTATACTGTCCATCACCGAAATAAGTATTGATCTTCATGTAATTAATTTTTGCCATTATCTTTATCCATCCATTCTTTTCTGCGTTGTTCCCAACGTTCTTGTTTATCTTTCTCTAATAGATACATACCATTTACTAGCATTCCTATTAGACCTATAGCGAATATACCTGATATTACTTCAACAACTATCGACCAATCCATTTTACATCTCCCTTAGGTATTACTTGATATGCCCCTTTATTATAAGAAGGAGCGACAGTAAACTTCTTTGATTCTTCAACTTTATAAGAAGTATCTTCTATAGGAAGAGCGGCCGGATTTGCTGCGGCCGATGGATACTCTTTAGTCTCTCGTCTAAATGCATCAGACTGAGCTGGAGTAGACCATGTATAGTCTTCCATTTTCTTTTGCTTAGGCGCTTTCCAAGCATTTGTCTTACGCTTTCTTCCACATAGAGTATAGTTCATTGCGCCGTGTTTCATTTCTTACCTCTATAATTATCAATCGCAGTTTTAATTGCATCCTCTGCTAATACTGAGCAGTGAATTTTGACTGGTGGTAGACTTAATTCTTCAGCAAGATGAGTGTTTCTAATAGTATATGCTGAGTCAAGACTTCTTCCTTTAACCATTTCTGTTAATAGAGAGGAGGAAGCAATTGCTGATCCACAACCGTATGTTTTAAATTTAGCATCAATGATAATACCATCATCGTCTACCTTAATCTGTAGACGCATGACGTCACCACATGCTGGGGCGCCGACCATACCTGTTCCGACATTCGGATCTGTATCATCCATAGTTCCTACGTTACGAGGATTCTCGTAGTGGTCTAATACTTCCTTTGAATATGCCATTGGGTCGACGCCCCTTCTTCTGTTATACTACTCGGTTAAAGTTAATGGAGCGCAATCCAATAGTCTTTCAAAGGGATCCGCTTCTTGGAGGACTATCCTATCGCCTAGTCCGTAGTTACCACATGGAGAGACTCGATGGTATTCACGTGTAACTGATCCATCATTGAGAGCTGTCTCGATATATCCGTCTTGTGCTGCGATATATTGAGTACCCTTAGCCCACTTCTCTACAGCTTGTCGCCGTAGAACCATAGCTACTTCTTCAGTGTATTGTGTCATTATTATTCTCTCCATCCATTAGTAATAGCTTAGACAAAATGTTATGCCATAGCTGTTTGAATTCAGGATTCTTTGCAGCATCCCTAGCCTTACGAACAGCTATCACTCTCGATAAGAACCTACTTTGATTAATCCCAGTCATTTTTCATCTCGTTATAAACTTCCATATAAGAAGAACCTGCTATATAGTCCTGAGTCTCTTTATCAGTATAGAACATGTTCTCTTCTTTAAAACAATCAAGCGATCCAGGCTGTTGATGACCTGCCTTCTGTACAGACCGAGTCAATTTTTTATGTAACCGCATTTCCTCGCCGATCTTCTTCTTACGTTTATCCAATTTAGCTACAGTACTCTTCATAAGCTGCCTCTCTTGATTCTTCTCTGCAGCTGCTTTGATCATTTGAATTCTATCTAAAGACATATATTGTTTCCTTTGATTTGATAATACTATTATAACATAGATCTATATAGAAGTAAAGGTTTATTTTCATTTATTTTCGCAAAGGTATCTGAGCGATTTTTCCAGAGAAAAAAAAATTTTATACCTCTTCTATAACAATGCGATACTCTTTTCCGTTATGGTCTTTACATAAGATAGTCTTACGTGTCGATAACATGTATCCATCTTTGTGTAGATCCATACTGACTCTACCTACTTCTACTATTAGAGGATATTCCGAGTGAGTATCTGAGTCATTTAACAGTGAGGGTCTAACTAGAGTATGGGCTATATAGTCGCAATATGCCATACTCAAAGGCGGCTCGATTGGGGTGACTGAGGGGCGCTGATGATCACTCATGCTTCTTCCTCCGAAGGATACAAGGCATCCCAACAAGTAGGAGTACATCCACTAATAAGGAACTCACGCTCATCAGTAGTGGTATTAGGCATAGCGTCTTGTATTAGCATGCCTTCACTCCATAGCTTGAACTCTTCATAGTTCGTATTGATAGCCATGGTGTTGGTCATCCCTGTGACCGGACTTTCTTTTTGCATTACAATCATGATGCTAACTCCTTTTCCATCCAAGATGATTTAAATTCTTCTAACAAGTATCCACTCTCAGCTGCTTCTAATAAAGAGTTTCCACTGCAAACGTTAACTTCTGATAGATCAGCATTGTCCATAATATAAGATTGATACTGATCAAACATGTTATCATCTCCGCCATCAGCTGACCGATGATGATCGTTTTCCATAGCTTCTTCAAATACTATATCTAAGTAATCAGATGAAAAGACTTCTGTATTCATGTTACGCTGCCTCTAATATAGTAAGTGGACAATCCCATAGTCTACCATCAATCATGACAATAGCTTTCTTAACTTTAATCTTCTCAACTGTTCCTATGCGAAGACCGTTCCTTCCATCAACCTTAACAGTATCACCAACTTGAATAGAAGCCTTAACGTTTCGTGCTTTGATATTCCGTAGCTGCTTCTGCTTCATCTTAATGAGATCAATTACTTCATTCATTTCTTCATTAGAAGAGATTGCGTTAATGGCTTGGATCATTGAATTTTTCATATTGTAGTTCCTTATCAGTTTATATAGCTATTATACTCTATTACGGGAGTATTGTAAAGGCTTTATTTCAATTCTTTTAGATCGTTTTGATCTAACCAGCACTTCTCATATAACTCTTTTTCCAATCTGTATGCTTCCTTTTCCCACGGTTGATTCTCGTATTTCCATCCACCTGCGTTACGACCCTTCCATAGCCATTGTCCTTTGCCTGAGGATCCTAACTCTCCTCTGAACCACTGCTTAGCGTGTACCATCTCATGAGCAATGGTTCTCATCATCTCATTGAAGTCTATCTTCTGACCATCACTAGTCCGCGCGATCTGTAGATCTACCGAATCTGGATTGTTATACCCATAACAGAGGCCTTGTGCTTCGTTCTCTAATCTAGTAACAAAGTTAATGAATATTACCTTAGATGACAACCGATTCAACTTAAGCTCTTTAATAAGTCTATCGATATACATCTCAACCTTAATCTTATTTCTATGCTGACCTTCGATCATAACTACTGGCATTGTATATCCTTTCATCTGTAACCAAGTTTATAAGAGTATTATACCACAGTAGAGCATGGTTGTACATCTTTATTTTCATTTTTCTTAGACCCATTTGTTATATAGAGTCACGTTTTGTTATAAGGATAGTATATAGAGATAAGATCCTCCTTACCCTTTACCTTAATAGTCCCTATGTCTTTACACTGATACTCATCTGAGAGCTGATCTCTTGTATAGGAGCTAATGATTGTCTTATAGTCTATGTACTCATGACGTGCGGCTGTGGCCTCTAGACGTGCTGCTAAGTTAACCGCGTCTCCTATTACACTATAGTCAAAGCGTGTCTCCGATCCCATGTTACCCACAATACATGTACCTGTGTTGACTCCTGTGCCTACATTTAGTCGAGGGAGTCCGCGTTCACAGAAGCGTTCTGAGAGTACCCTAGATCTTGCCTCAATCTCTATAGCAGATTTTACCGCCATGTCCGCATGTTGCACACAGGGTAATGGAGCATTCCAAAAGGCCATAATACAGTCTCCCATATACTTGTCTATAGTACCACCATTAGCTAATATGATGTTAGTCATCTCATTAAGGAATTCATTTACTAATAGAACTAGTCCTTCTGGATCGTTATTGTTTTTAAAGTGTTCAGAGATAGGAGTGAACCCTACTATATCCATAAAGAGATAAGACATGTCCTTACGCTCTCCTCCAAGCTTTAATAGCGACGGATCCTTTTGCAACAGCTCTACCTGTCTAGGATCTAGATACGTACCAAACTGTTTCTTTATTAGCTGTTTTTGATTATATACTATAATATAGTTATTAAATGTACTATGAGCGAAGACGATGAACGCGACTATACTAGGATAGACTACATCTATTAGATAAAGTTTACTCATGAACAGATGATATCCACTATACAGAACAATACTAATAGTTATTATGACGAGAGGCGCGCTGATCTTTATAGGAGTGTTATAGACGATTGCAATAATCATTAGACTGAGAAGGATTAATATCGCGAATTCTGCATTGTCACTCCACCACGGTCTCTGAATCTGTATACCATGTATAACTGTCTCGAGAATATTTGCCTGCACGTCATGTGGATACATTGAGCCGAGTGGAGTAGGAACCGGATTAACCAGACCACCCGCACTCAGACCTATAACATATATGTTGCCATCAGGCATTGGATCACCAAACGAGATCCGCTCGAATCTATTCCAGTATGCAATTGCCAGGTTACTATTAGCGGTAGTTACTATAGGTTGTCCTTTACCCATACGAATCCATTCTATTCCGGACTGATCGCTTACTTTCATGGTATAGTTATCAGCTCTATCGTATACTCTTAATACTTCTAATGCAAGAGAGGGATACACATGTCCATTAGCCATCACTACAAGCGGTGCCTCTCTTATAATACCATCAACTGAGGGAGCGGCAGAGACTGTTCCTACCCCTCTTATATGAGATAATGCATCTACTGGCTCAGACAATCCTTTATAGTAATATAACCAGTCGGATGGAGTCCCACCCCCGAATGTACCAAATCCTAGATACGGCGACTGGCCCTTCTCTATAGCATTCGTCGGAAAGGAGGATAGTAATACATCCTTATGTTGCAATGAATCGTTTAATACAGAGTCCTTACCAAATCTATCAGGCGAAGTGAATCCCATATTGAATACATATACTGAATCATTGCCATTCTTATCTAATACTTTTGCATAGATATCCCTTGAGAAAGGAAACTGTCCATACTTTTCTAGTGCTCTCTCATCTATATCGACTAGTATTATATCCGATTCGTTTACTTGTTGCAAGGTCTGCAGTGAGTCGAATACGTTTAGCCTTAGTTGTTCTATTAACTTAGGATCAGCGACACGTACACTGAGTAGTGCAATGATTGTTATTAGTACTACCTTCCAATTATACATATATGTCCACCAATGTCCCTAAGTATGGTTGCTTGTATCCGTATTTTCTCTTTATGTACCAACGTCTATTGCCCATCACCAGTCCTTTAATATGTTTATCATTATGAGTACACCGCAAAGAAGATTAATACCTACTATCAGTGTGCGAATAACAGCTATCGAATTCTCATGTGCAGCATCGTATCCATCTTCTTCATCGAATGCTCCTAAAGCATGCTTCCATATCTGCCACCAGCTTTTCATTGCTGATTTACACTGACTGAGCAGCCACCAATAGTGAGACAATTTTGTGTAAGGTTATATGTCTGACTTGGACCGCCAGCCTGTATTAAGCTTAGGCTAGTAGGTGATGTACCATCAAGAACAACTGTAGCATTATGAGCACCGTAATGCTGATGGATACTTACATCATTGCCATCATTATTAATAGTTAGATCTAGATCCTTATCACCAGAGCCTGCTTGCGTAAAGAACACAGAGTTATTATCGCTATTGATATCCATTACTAAATCATGATCTGGGTTAGCACTACCAGCCTTTTGACCGCCACGTATTCCATTATTACTACCATCAATATTGATTTCCATATTATGACCGGCCTGTTCATGCGTATCTCTAGAACATTCGGTTGATGTACTATAATAGAATTTGCAACCCTGTCCTACATCTACTGCGTTATTATCACCATCTATGTCAACCCAGATTTTATTATAGTCTGTGCTTGTAGAGTTATTCCATTGCTCTACTACTACTTGGTTATTGTCACCATTGATCCCTTGATCTTTTCTTAATACTTGGTTCCTATGCCCTTCTTGCAACACAGTAAAATCTAGCTGATAACCATGAGCTACAGTGTCTATCTTATTGTTATCCCCTAATTGCTCTAAGTTAATTGCTGCATTATTACCAGACTGCGTTAGATATATTTCGTTATCAGCATTAGCCGGTTGGCATGATACTACCACTAATGCAAGACATGTTATAAATTTATTCATAATCAATTCCTCTGTTCTATGTTGATAATTATATTTTGCCCATTGTTGAGCATGATCGATGAGTCTTTCTGATCAGTTGTTGTGTTTATTATTGCGCTTGTATTAGATGCTAAGGTAATACTAATTATACCATTAACAGCTCTATAGAATTTGATAGTACCTAGTCCTTTGTCCAATATACTGTTATACTGTGTGTCGGTATCGAATCCTAATGCAGTGCCATCAAGGGTTATACTACCATCGGTTAATGTATCTCTATCTAGTGCACTCTTTCTATCTAATAGATTGACTACGTCTAATAGATCTTGCAAAAAGTCTACATCAAGGTAATCTATATCTAGGTCGGTGAATTCTAGTTCATCATCTCCTAGGTAATCCTTCTCTAATTCATCGAACTCAAGGAAGTCTACATCTAATATGTTATCACTATCGTTTTCTATTGCAAGACCTTCCTTTTCTTTTACCTCTTTGATCTCTTTAGGCTCATTGACAATAAAGATATTTGATATCATAGAGGCGTTTATGCCTACCAGAGTTACTGGCTGAGATGGTGGACTATCATATGAATTGACAATAGATGCATGATACGCTTCAGATAGAACAACAGTGCCGCCATCATTTGTTATAACTATTTGACCTGAAGACTCACCAGTCTTTTCATCTGGTAGTAATATTATAAGGGATCTACCTATCTCATCTATGGTCGATGTAAAGTCAGTTCCTAGTATACCAATCTTTGCAGTAGGAGTCGATAAGGCTATATTAGATTTGTCTATTCTTTTGCCACGGCCTGATGTAAATCGTGCAGTGCCACGTGCCATACGCATAGTCATTTTAGATAGGGATGGATCAGGGTCGTAGTATACTTCGTCTATATAGATACGAGTATGCTCAGTGAGAGCTAGTTGCTCTTCATCTAGGAATTCAATCATCATACGGCCATTGCCTGTAACAGCCGTATCATTCATATTAACACTTGCAACGCTTATAGATTCCCCTAATCTTAAGAGGGAAGTTATACCAGTTTGTTCAGTTATATCTCCTATAGGAACCGCCGAAGCTTGCGCAGCTCCTACAAGAAATAAACTAGTTAGCGTCAGATTGTATAATGTTAATATCCGAATGCGTCGTATTAAATGTTGCATCAAGTATTGCATTGTTAGTAACTCCAGAGGTAGAGCCGGTGTCTTGGCCTACAAAGATAAAGTTATAATCGCCAGTAACACCAACGGTTTGGCTATTATCAGAACCGTCTTCCATAGTAGTCTGAATCCAGTTATCAGATCCAGTAATATCCCAATTAAATGTTGCATTCGTTGAGTTAACAAATATATTCGCTATGTTATCAGAACCAGTTACATCTAGATCCATATCTAAACTATCGGCTGAACCTTCTGTAGGATCCCAAGAACCCCAATAAGCAGTTTGACCCGAAGCAGTTCTTGACCAGGTTGTTCCACTTACAGTCCAGAAAGATTCTGCATTAGATTGATTCCATAATGGAGTGCCTAGGTTGTAGGTATCATCATCGTTACCTGCTCTAAATACGATTGAGTTAGTACTACCGGTTATTGCAGAATCGATTGTGATTGTGTCAGCCGTATTGGCAACACCTATCTTTTGGTTCCACAAGTTATAATCGCCAGTAATAAAGTTGTTGATAGTTGATCCTGTTGTTGCAACAGTACCAAACATCTTATTATAATCACCATCTAACAGTATATCGAAATATGAATCAGACGTAGTCATAGTCATATCTATAGAAGTACCACTAAAATCATCACCACCAAATTTGTTACCTGCACCAATTTGCCTAATAGTCAACTCAATATTATCACCTGTTTGTGATATAAAAACCTCGTTGTCATTAGCATCTGCGGCAACCCATGAGCTCAATGCCAAAGCTATGGCTGCTCCCAAAAAGAACATATTATTTTGTTTCATCATGTTCATTCTCCCCGTTAATAGAATGAAGATCGTTTGTCCCATCATGCTGATGAGGGTGACGATGCCCATCCTCTATTACCCAGAATCCCCTATCATGACCTTGGTATATTAATTCCAGCACAGCTTCTTCGATTGCGGCTCGTGTAGAGTATGTAACGCTTTCGTTCCAGCTATTGCCATCTTCAATTTCGATTAGTTTAGTATCCATATCAACAAATCGAAACACATCATAACCACCGCCCACAGACAAGATAGATTTTTTAGTCTGTACGTTTAACAAAATTTCACCAGTAAGAGTAGAAGTTGCCCTCAAACTTACCACTAACGAATCTCTTCTATATTGGACTGATGAACCTATACCTAAGTATCTAGCTCCTCGTCCTCCACTTTCTATATTGGTATCATATCCTACAATACCACCATCAATAATAATACCTGCAAACAGAAGAGGTTGAAGCTTCTTCTTATCGGTATTTGTAGCAAATTCTTCTCTAGCTGACCTAATAATCTGTCGTTCTTTGACTAAATTCTCTAAGCCATTTCTTTCTACTACTCTAAACCAATTACCTTTACCAGCAGATTTAAGAGCATCAATAACGAATACTTCAGCACCTTGAGTCACAGCAGTAGAGAAGTCAGCAAGGTTATCCCTATGCTTCCTAGCTCCTGTCAAGTCTTTGAACGCATAAACTGCGACCACTGGCTTAACCTTAGCCGGTGGCAAATTAGCAAGTCTTACTGAAGCTGGTAATGATACTACCTCAGCCTCTTCGATACATTCACCAAGCTCTTTCATAAAAGCTGTAGTGCAACTATCTGATTTGCTTGGTATCCCTGCACAGCCAGTAACAAATAGAAGAATAAATACTCCTAAAAGTTTCATTTAAAATCCACCAGCACCTATTGGCACATCTAATGTAGTTGTTGTTCCATCTTCACTAACGACAGTAATTCTTATTACGTCAGTCCCATCTGGGCCACCACCTATGATAGTTTCATAAGTAATGGAGTTACCCTCTATTTCAAAGAATCCTTCAGTAGAGCTTTCAGTATTACCAAACATGTTATCAACTAATTGTTTAGCAATCTGTGCATAAATTCTACTCTCTAAGTTTCTTAAAAACTTAGCTTGGGTAGTATTATTAGCCTCTCTTTCGGCTTCTTTAATAGCAGATTCTACATCCTCTGCTATTTTGTCTTTCCTTGACTTCTCTTGATTTTCTATTGTCAAGTAGTGAGATGAAGTCGCATTACCACTAAAGGATGGACTTTTAAATTTAAACGTTAGATTATCTGCCGCTGCCATTATAGGCATAAAGCACATCACTACTAATATAGATACTAAGGCTGCAGATAATAGCCGTTGATTCCATATATCAAATGTAGCTTGTTTTTCCTCTTCCGTTTTTCTTTTATCTCTTCTTTTCATTTTGGTTCTCTTCTAAATAAGCCTGCCTCTCCCTATACTCTAACACGACTTTTATTTTTTCTTGCAATCGAATCATATCTTGATCCAACATTCTTACTTGATCTATTAGCCTAATTAGACCCATGTGCATTTCAGCGATCTTAGGCTCTAACTCGTCTGATACAAACTTCCATATAAAGTATACAAAATATGCCATACCGACAATAGCAACAGTGCTAAATCCGTATTCCGCAATTAATACTGCTGGGTTCAACGAGTTCATATTAATCTCTTCTAATGTCTATTTTACCATCTTCAACAAAGTTTTCAGCTCTTGCTACTCTGTCAATTGGTGGTGTTAAATCTAAGGCACTAGACACTAATAGATCTATCTTAATAATTTCATTATTCATTGCTCGAGCTCTACTTTCTAAGCCCTTAGTAAATATATTGAGCGTGTTGATTGAATCAACTACACCGCCTAATATTTGCTTTATCACAATGAATATAAAACACCCACTCACAAGTGCTCCTGCGATGGGTAATCCTACATCTGAAATAAGCGAGAATATATCTCCCATATTTTAGCTACTAAAAGCTACGTGCACACCTTTAAGAGTTGCTGCGCCTTCGATAGTTTCTGCTGGTTGCTTTTTAATAAATACTTCTTGGTTAGCACCAATAGTAATAGTACCGGTTACAGCAGCGGCTAATTTAACTGTTGCTACTTGTACAGCTCCAGTATTAATTACTCTTACGAGTGAGGCATTGCCTACATTAGTGGCTGTACCTAAGGCTACTTCTGAACCTAGTAATTTGATAATTCTTGACATGCGAAAATTCCTCTATTATAATAAATAATTGTAACATATCTATTTATACTAGAGGAAACTTCGATTTATACGGAGGGGTGTTTTAGATAGCTTCTAGACGAGCCATTAAACGTTCTGCTCTATTTGTTACTTGGTTATACCACCTAGAATCTCTTCCTTCAACTGCTGCTCTTTTCCAGTTGCCTTGCCATAATGCACTGTTATGATTTTTAAATTGGCTGAGTCTTGTTCTACCCATATTAAACATCATATTAGCTACGACCTGCTTTACTTCTTCTGGGTAGTCATCCCAACCTTCGTGTAAGATCTTACAATCAGCAATAACGCCTTTAACGTCATGGTCAAATAGTTCTATACATCTCTCTTCTGAAACAACGGTGCCAACTGCAGCGCCATACTCTCCATCAGATTCTAGAATCAAATGACCTATTCCGCATGTAGGGTAATCCAAATGATCTAGGTAAATAGCATTCACCTTACCTTCATCAATTGTTAATTGGTATCTTAATTGTTCAATATTCATATTTTTCTCCTATATCATTTATATCTATTTATGTCATTCATATCCCCAAAGAAGTTATTGGGATGAGATTCTTGTACTTTTTCTATCATTTGTTGTGAATATTTAGAAGCTACATTAAAATTAAATGAAACTATAGCTTTTCTACTATTACAATCCGGCGATTTATGGATATACCCTGAAGGAAATATCAGCAACTGGCCAGCTTTTACTTTAGGCTGAAAAACCTTGCCATCATAATCCATAAAGAGCGTTGCTTCGCCTTCCGGTAGATCTATATAATATACGCCAATCCATTGGCTATGACTATGATTGTGCCAATTGTCGTAGTCGCCTTTATCCATTCTATGGAACCACATCACATCTACTATGATGTGATGATTCAATAGCGTTTCTTCTCTTACTGCAACTTCTTTAGCAAATTGTTTTACTAAAGGGGCAACACCTGGCCAAAAGGTGTGTTTATATGCTTGGCTTGGTGAATTGTCAAAAGGAGGCGGTTCGTTATATATGTAACCAGATAACTCATCTTCCCCACTCCAAGTTTTATATATTCTGGATTCTTGGAATTCAGGATATTGCACATTCCAAGATGATTTGTGGTTATACCCATCATAATGAGACGAGGCCTGCTTTTGAGATTGTTGTCCTATAGGCGCAATATCTATATCAAGTCTAAGTTGTTTATTTAGTTTTTCGTAGTCTTTGGCAGTATACGTCCAATATTTCATAGTGTAAACATGTCCTCTTTACTATACATTTTTATAGGATAACCTAAGGGATTCGTAAGTCTAAAGTGTTTATCCATTAATTCTTTACGAGCTTTGTAGTACTCTTTTAAATTTTCATTGGTATCAATGCATACCCATAGCTCTTTATCTTCTGTTGTATACGTAACAAATCCACAATTAATAGGTTTGTGCTCTTCTTCTAAGTCCTTTGTTATATAATCACAATTAAATTCTTGGCATATTCTAGGTTTGTTTTCGTGTATAGAACATCCAGTACTACAAACTTTATTGCAAGGGGTAAAATATGGATATATTATATCGTATTTAGCCGCTTCGTTATATTTATCTAAATGACTAGCATTATCAGTCCATCCTAGAACAGTACAACAAAGTGTACATTCACCGCACTGGTTCTTCATTAAATCTCCATGATGTAGTTTCTTCAAATTCTTTTATAAATTCCAATGGAATGTTATGATCAGCTATTATAGTGCCAGCGATCTGGCCGTTGCCTACTAAGCTTCCTTCATATTCTCCGCTATCATGTATTTGTAAATTATTAGGATACGCCACGTTATACTTATCATGAATATGCATTGGGTAAGGCTCGCCGGCCGGGGCTTGTACTACAAGCTTTTGCAAATTTATATTTTTCCAAGCTTTTTCAAATAGACTTATATCTTCAAATAAACCTTTTAAATATTCGTCACCAGTCATAAATGTTGGACTACTATTAGATATATCAGGCCTTGCATTCATCTCTAAAAATTTCCATTCGCCCTTTGGTGTATATGCTGAAGCAAATGTGCCTTCATATCTTCCGCCTAAAGATGCAATATACTCTAGGTACTTTGAAGCTTCTCTTCTTACTATAGCATCAACCTTAGGTTCTAATGGCTTAAAGTAGCAGCCATGAAACCATATGTTTCCTTCAACTGTTTTATTTAAGCCTTCTCCTATAATTTCATGAGTAGATGTTATAACATACGAACCATTTGATATAACAAAGAATACATTGATTTCCATTAAATCGATAATATACTCGTCAATATAGTATTCAATTTCTTTATCATATCTAGGATACACTTGATTCAAGACTTGCTCGCGAGCTATTCTAGCATCCTCTTCATTATAAAAAACAGATGCAGGACCCCAAATGTGTGATGGTTTTTCTACTGACGGAAACCGCAAGTTAGTCGCATAGTCAGTATCACCGTATTTTCCACGCTTTATAGTTTCTGGCACCTTGACTCCAGAGAATATCGCTGCGTTCTTTGAATATATCTTATTAGTTTCTAATTTAGATGCGGCTTCAGGAGGTCCAATGTATTTTATCTTATCATCAAAATGAGTGTGTAAGTATGACAACCCTGGCATTCCAACCTGAAGTATATCAATTTCGTACTTATAAATTAAGTCAGTAACACGTTGTACGACTTCTTCTTCTTTTTGATACTGAGTAGCGAATGAAATATTTTCTTCTTCTGTTAAGATTTTAATCCCAAACGATTCGTCGTAGTTAGTATACTGCATATAGTTGCTATACACCGTATGACCAGACTTAATATATTCTAATAAACTATGGAAATGAGATTTTTGCAGGCTAAGGTTTAAAACGTTCATGATATATAGTTGTTCCTATGATGTTTTCATATAAATTAATAGCATTAATCCACTATCAGTTTCATCAGTTCCAAATGCTGCAGGTTTAACTCTTGACGCGTGAGTGTTGTCATACATTACTAGTACATTATTTGATAACGCTTTTTCTACGACGAAAGTGCTTGTTGTAGAGCCAGGGATTATATCACTCCAAAATTCCATTGCTCCAGAGACATCAGATAGATATACGATTGCCATTAAATCAGGATTATATATTGGATCAAACCCTGTAGCAAAATCATAATGCGGCACAGGTAAGTCTTCACTTGATTTATAATATTGGCAATAGGCCATATAGTTATCAACAGTACCTAGATCTTCATCTTCATCAACAAGACTAATAACTTCGTCGATTGCAGTTTTTAATGTTCCACTAGTTTCTGTTATTGATGCAGATACCATGTATGTGTCAGATTCTGTTGCCCATTGAAATTGCCAGCCTTTCTCTCGACCGTCAGGGGAAAACGTTTCTGGGTGGATATAGTTATTATAATAAGGTAGCTCTAATGCCGCGGCACGTACCGCAGCAGCGTCAGAAAGCGCGGAGGTTGTGTAAGTTAAAAACATATATTATCCTCCAAAAGTAAATGTCAAGGAAATTGAAGCTTGCGCTAACTGAAAGCCATAAGCGCCAAAAGAGCCGCTGCCGCCTGGCAGGTAATTGCCAGTGCCTACAGCATTCGGCCCACCGCCGGTGAGGTCTGTGTGATAGCTCGTAGTAGATGTCTCTGGACTTTCTGATGCGTTCATACTTGATTTTGATAATGATATCGATCCCGCTGCCCAACTATAAGTAGTAGAATTGCCATTGCTAAAGTAGATAGTATGGCTACCTGCCGACCATGACATAGATAAAGTAGTCCATGGCACAGCATTATAAACTCGAAGGCCTTTGGGTTCTGAGGAACTACCATAATATGACTGGATGATCCAACTACTAGCTAATGAGTCGGTTCTGTAGTCTACAGAACTGTCCGCTGCGGTCGCGTGACTGATGCCATATAGTGTTCCAGGCTTTGCGCTGCTGGTGAACATTGTAGCCGTAGTCGACCATGTTTGAATGTGGTTATATCCTCTAAACTCGCCCATTCCATAAGGCGCCCCATCTTTTGGATCAGTTCCAGCGGTTGCGTTATCTGATAACGCTTTAAGAGAAACGTTAACGCCCATATATGGATTGTAGGTTGTGTTCTCTGTATCAATAGCATCCATTGATACATTTGTTTGTGGTATAGTAGCCATTACTTTATAATCTCCGTAATTAAATCCTCAAACTGTTCGATCTTCTCTACACGGTTTGGCCAAAGGATATATTCCTTTTCAGGATTCTTTTTTAAATTTGTTAAGAGAGGTAATATAGAATTATAAAGCTTATTAAGTTTATCTTCCAATTCATGCACATTGGCTGAAGCTTCAGTAGCAAATACCTGACTAGTCTGTACTGCTTCTAATTCGTGTTCATCGACTGCAGTAAAACCAAAGTCGAAATCTAATAAGTCGGCCATTGTATCTCCTTTACCTTTATTTATAAAGAAATTACAGTCAACTTAAGAGTAATACTGCTTCATTTGATAGCATACTGTTAATTCGTCACCGGCTTTGATATCTTTCAATGTCCATAGGGTATATTCTTCATCGCCATAGGAATTTATCTTAGCTATATTAACACAAGATGGATCTTCACTGTGATTAGTAAATGATCCTAATGCGGTTCGTATCAATGTGTCATGATACTTAAATCTAGCTAATCCTAAATCAGTGCTTGGAGGTATATCCTCAACTGCAAATAGTCCTAGGCCATCAATACCACTTGAATAGATTGTAACATTACTTGGCAAAGGTCTCCAAGTGTTTTCAAAGCTAATCTTCACAATATTGTACCTTATGTTTTAAATCAGTTAGTATCTCTATAAGTTCTTCTATAGATTTTAAATCTTTTTTGTCATTAGTATCAACTTCGACGTTAATTGTAATTTTCATTTCATACCTATTTATTTACATAAAAGCTTTCGCCGCAACCACACTCATCACTTACATTAGGGTTTACAAACTCAAAGCCTTCGTTCAATCCTTTCTTCGCATATTCTAATCGTGTACCTGTCAAATGTATCATGCTTTTAGCGTCTACAAATATTGAGACAGTGTCATCGCAGCAAAATATAACCGTATCATCAGAATTGGAGTCATAACAAAATTCTAATACATATGCTAATCCACTGCATCCGCTTGAGCGAACGCCCATTCTAACGCCAATAGATTCCTTAGGGAATGCTGCTGATCTTAGTCTAAGTTCTGCTGACTCGGCTACAGTAATCATAAGCCTATTAAACCCCAACCATGATTTGCTATGGCATTAAGTATAATAGCTAAACACGTTAACATATGAGTACACCACCAAACAGTACGAACACTAGCTATAGTATTCGCTTGCTTGTCAGTTTCACCAACCTTTTCACCCAGACTTTTAGCCCAGATTCTCCACCATTTAGACAAGATGGGCCTTTCCTCTACGAACCAGCTCGTTCATAATCTTTTGCCTAAGCTTTGGATAACATCCTCCGCCTGACTTATATTTTTCTACTAAAGCTTCAAGCGGAGTTGATCGCATATAGTAATTTTGAACAGAGCCATCTCTGTTTGTTACTGATTCTTTAAATTTTGCGGGCATTAGATTTCTCCAGTAATATGCTTATAGATTTCTTTCCATTTCCAATAACGCGGTATATCACCCTTATAATAAGCATTGTGATCATGCGCCACGAGTATTGAATTGAGACCAAATGATGCTCCAACTTCAGCATTCTCTGGTTTATCTTCTATCCAGAAACATTCGGTGTCTTCGTATTTAGCCAAAGCTTCAGTCTTATCAGCTCCACATGCTAAATAGACATACTCATCAAACATACCTTTCCCAAACAATAGCTCAAGGTTTTGTGTTCTAAGTCTTTGTGCATATTTATTTATACTTAAAGACGTTACACAATGGAATCTATAGCCATGTAACATATTGAGACGTCTCATGTAATACACTGCGTCCCTCAGTGGAGGTAAGAACCCAATAGCTGCAGAGTCATTAAACTCTGCTACTAGGTCATGGCCGTACTCTTTAGAGATGCCGAATCGTTTGCCAACATTGTATTGTTGATCATCAATTGTGGGGAATCCTTTATGGTTCATCCATTGAGTAAACGAGTACTCCCAGTCACATAAGACACCATCACAATCAACTAATATTATATTTTCTTTCATTTCTTTCATAAGTCCTTATTAATTTATATGTATATTATACCATAGTTACTAGCAAATGTAAAGGCTTATTTTCACTTTATTTAAAGTATTTTTGCAATGTTGTTAATTTATCGTCGTATTCAGCTAATTTCGCTAGCTCTGACTCAATAGTCTCTAACATCCCTGGATGCTCAGCTACAGCAATATGATTAGATAACATAATATCAATGTTCATTTTATGCTTAGCTATATGGCCTACTAAATATTGTTCGGTAGCCGCAATGATGTTTTCTTTATAGTGATGCATTTAGTCTTTCCGTATTTCGTTTAATATTAAGTTTGCTTTACGAGCAAAGTATTCATCTTCTAAGAATTTGATACGAGATTCTAATTCTTCAATATATTCTTCTACAACGTTCTTTTCACATAAGGTTTCACAGCAAATAGATATCTGTTGCTTAGCTCTAACGGCCAAAGATTTTGCGCCTCTTGTACTCATTTATTGTCTCCAGTAATTTCTTTGACCAATTATCACGGTGTTCGATGAATACTTGAGCGCCCTCATCTCCTGCAATAACAGTCACCAATTGAGTTATTGGCATGCCAGTTCGTTCTTCCCACATAATAGCATATGCAGTTTCTTGGATGAAGTAACCCTCACACCACTCTTTCTTTTTAGTCTTAGCCGCAGTCTTATAATCAATGATAGAATTCTTACCATCGAATACTCCAACGCAATCAACTCTACCAGCAACACCTAGATGTTCTGAGTATAATGCTGCTTCTTGAGCATAGACTTTAGTTAATCTACTGTCAAGTATTTCTTTGACTTCCATGAAGTTTGATTGGACTACTAAATTAGCTCCATCCAAATAGTTTTCTTCGTTATCTACATACTTTTCCAATACACTATGGACTGCAGTTCCTCTAGTAGAAGCTCGCTTAGATATCCTATTAGCTTCTTCAGCACCAACCCGTGCTCTCCATTCTCGTATGTGATCTTCACTGAGAATAGAAAGTACGGTAGTTATACTAGGGTAAGCAACACTATTAGGAGCGGCATATGTTCTGCCAGTGGATGCAGTTGTAGCCACAAGGTCTGTGTAGCCCAAATCAATCTGTTCATGTTCAAAGTTTCCCGTTTTCATATAATTCCTTGGTCATTATAAAGTCTCTAACAAATCCACTTCGGACAATATCTTCCCAAGTAAATTCTACATGCTCAAAACCATTCATGTGTTTAATAATTTCAATGAAGTCTTTAATACCGTCCTGGTCACCCTTGCGAGTAAAATCAGATTGGTAGTAATCCCCAGACATAATAAATCTACACTCTTCGTCTAAACGAGTAATAACTGAGCAAAGCTCGTGGTAGTTACAGTTTTGCGATTCATCAACAATAACTACAGCATCCTTAATTGTTAATCCTCTAATGAAAGAAGTAGTAAGAAACTCAATCTGTCTTGATTGAACTAATTTACTCCATGCATCGGTATCGTCAAATAGATCATTAACAATTGCTTTATACGGTGCAGTGTAAGCGTCTTCCTTTTCCTCTTGAGTGCCAGGAAGAAATCCCATATCTCTAGTAGGAACTGCAGATCTTACAATAATAACCTTAGAGTATTCCTTTTTAAACACTGATTCCAAAGCAAGATATAGGGATATAAAGGTTTTACCAGTACCAGCTGAGCCATCTAAGCAAAGATGACTACCGCTAGCAAATCCATCAAATGCAATCTTTTGATTAGAGGTTAATGGTTCTAATTTAGCTAGGTGTTCTAAACGTAGTTTACTTGGCTTTTTATTCATTTTGTATTAATGTTATCCCTTAAAGATGGCGGCATGCCTTTTTTAATCCGATCCTGTACTTCTTTCCAGCCGTTACCAGCTTTCTTTAATACCGATCCCCCAGTTTCTCCAATAACCATTGGAGTTCCTATTACTTGTTGAATGTTCTTATCTTTAACGTGTTCTTGCATGTCTGCAATAGACATCATCTTGGTATAAACTTCACCCGATGTTAAATCTTTAAAATCGTACATTGGCATTAGAACCACTCCGGTATTGGACGGCCTGTCCACTTCATTGCAAAATTGGCCTTTTTAGTTTTGTAATAAGCCCTGTAGGATTTTACTGCATCTTCAAATATACATTCAGGATTAGCTTTCATTGCTAATTTGAATGGTGTTTTATACCCTGCATACGGTAAATTCTTAGGCTTGTTATAAAGTATTTCTCTTAACTTAGTGTCAGTGGAATGTACCTTATTGTACCTATATGTATACTCGTCGCAAAGAGCTATAAAATGGCGGTAGTGCCAATCATAATTCCTTGAGTTTTCGCGTGTCCATACAGTTGATGGATGATTGAAATGACATGCTTTATATAAGATGTTTTCACGATGGTCATCCAACTTAAAGTATTGAATCATTGAACCTGACTTAGATGGTCTACGTTCCATAGTACCATCAATCATACGATGGACTGTGGATAGCATTTGAGCAGACTCCACAATCATTTTGACTACATGTTTGTCACATTGCAGCTGAGCTGCTATCACAGGATCATTATCTAAAACAAATATATTCATATAGTTCTCTATCAATTTAATATAGTCTATTATAACACACTTTTAACCAAATGTAAACCCTTTTGTTCAAAAGAATTCAAACAAAAGGGTCTATTTGCTACTTGGTTATTGCCTCCATATCATTAAGGTAATGGTCTAGGTATGCGATCTTTTTACTCATCTTATACGCTAGGACATCCTTACCTTTTTTTAATAATTTCCTTTGATAGTATATTGCCTCATTTTTATCTTTTTTGAGGCGTTCAATTTGAATATAACTCATAAGCAACACTCCGGTTAGTTAATTGAATAGACCATCATGATATAGATTTAGTGTGTAATAATTTCTCCTATGATTTTATTAGGCCTGGAAATGCTTCTTTTAATAACGCTTTTGTAATATATTTGAGATTGATATTTTTATCTTTAGCGTCGCAGAAAAGTTGTGCGTCTTCGGCATGGATTTTCTCTAAGAGATCAATAAAGATTTGCTCTCTTTTGAATTGATTTAGAGTTGGCGTCACCGCGGCCATAAAATACCTAAAGGTAGGATACTCAAACCTGAGCTCTTGGGGCCTATATTTAGTCGCTTCGTCTATCTCAAATTTCTTAAAAGGTGGTTCTCCTTCTGGGAGAGCTAGAGATATAGAATTATCGAATGCAATTCTAATAATATCCCTTAGGGCGGTGCAATCTTGTTCTCGAAGATATGCTATCTTCTTATCCCGGCCACCTTTCATCTTGTTAGCTGTTGTTAATATTTCTGATATTAATGGTTTAACCATTATAAAATTCCTCCACACATTCAATCAATAAACTGCATCGTTTCTTAATTAAGTAATTTAAAACCTTCATTTTCATGACGGGCTTTTGGTTGTTAAAATTATTTATAATCTTTTCTTGGATGTTCGCAGGAATTTCTAATAGATCTATTAAAGTTTTATTCCTTTGGAAATTGCGATACTCATCATGAGACATAATTTCTTTAAGATTATCTATGTTATCAGCCCAATGCTCTATCTTCTTCATAGTCATTGGAGTTTGTCTAATGCCTTCCATGATAGCATTATCAGGAGACAATACATTAGGAATGCCATCACCCTTATCACCTTTACAAATATGCTCAAAGGTATATTTACGTGGGTTAGGATCAGAAACAAACTTCTTTTGAATGGGAGAATACTGCTTTACATTCTTATAACGATGTAATTGAATAAAGTCTTTATCAGAAGAGATAATCATAACTGGTTCATGTTGACCGAACTCTTGAGTTTGCTGAGCCAATACGCCAATAGCATCATCAGCTTCACAACCATCTAAGTGGACTACTTTATATGGGAAGTTTTCTTTTAACTCTTCACGTACTAAGTTTAGAATTCTAAAGATTTCTCCCCAGTCCTGAGTAGACTCAGATCTATTCTTTTTACGCATTCCCTTATACATAGGGAAATACTCCTTACGCCAATAACCTGCACCATCAGCACAAATAACCATTTGGCCATATTCTTTACGATACTTCTTATTGTACATACGGATACTGTTTAGTATCATATGTCGTATCATGTCTTCATCATTAAGTTTTTGCACTATAATGTTGCTTAGTGCTATTTGGCTATAATCAAGTAATATCATCGTTTTGCTCTTGTTCTTCCATCAATTTATCAAAAAGTACTTCCAAATCTGGTTGTAAGAAATGTGAAATACCACCATACCGCATGAACATAGAAGCTATTATATTGACTACAACAAAAGCATCCTTTGCTTCCATGTATTCTAAATTCCTAAAATCTATCCCTTGAAATTCATCAAGATCAAGATCATCTAATAGATCCTCAATGATACCCAATGTCGTCTGGGCTAGCTCTTCGCTATTCTCTGCCACGCCTATGAAATATTCTTCAGCTTCTATCTCTTCGTTGGAAAGCTGCTGCTTTCTACGTTCGATTGGAAATTGAATAATATTGTTTTTCATAAGTATATATTATAACACAGTTTTAGGTGTTTGTAAAGGTTTATTTTCCTCGCATAGGCCTTTTACTGCATTACCCCCAAGTTTAATTTGAATGATACCATTATAGTAATCATCGGTTAATAGAACCCCACGATCAAACTGTTCTTTAGCTTCCATATAAGCACATTCTCCCTTGGTATTACAAAGGTGCAGTATTTCTCTATAGAATAGGTCAGGTCCGTTCTGATCATACTCTTCTCTCAAATGCTTATTAGATCCATAATAATCTCTCCAATCTGATTCAACTAGAGTTCTTTTCCTTCTTTTCCTTTTCTTGGTTATCGGCAATGTTTTTTGACTCCAGAAGAATTTTTTCCCAACATACTTCCGGGCTGTTGCTCGATTTGTTATCATGTATACCATTCCATATACGTCTTCGGGACTGAAGTCTTCGGGCGGTTGCCATTCTATTCCTTCGTAATGCCATGTCATATTACTCGCTAAAGTCTAGAGGTTCTAGATCTTGATCCTGTTCTTCGCCGCAATGAGGACAAAATAGAATTATCTCTTCCTCGTTGTGGCCTATGATAGTTCTATTATAACAGCTTTGACACTCAACTACAGTTCTTATCATGCGATGTCCTTAAATTGATCCCAACCGCCAATGGATACACCATCAACTTTAATTTGCGGGAATGTTCGTGCAGTAGGGAATTGTTCTATTAATTTTTCTCTGTCAAAATCTATGTTGAGTTTGAAAACTTCATATGTTGCTATTCCGTGTTGTTTCATATTCTCTGCTTTTTGTATAGCGTATTGACAAAATGGGCAGTTATCCTTACTATAAATTTCTATTTGCTTCATAAACTTAATCCAATCATTGTGTCTTCATTGACGTCTTGCTTTACACCACCAACAACATAAGAACTAATCTCAGTTTCTTGTGGCGCTACTTGAACATTGCCACCCCCAATCCATTTCTCAGTCCATGGTAATGGATTTGCCTGAGATACAGTATAAGGACAATGTAAGTTTAAAGCTCTCATTCTTTTACAACCTATCCATTCTATATATTGGGCTAGAATAGCTTCATTTAGACCAATCATAGATCCATCTTTAAATAGATATCTGGCCCATGCTTTTTCTTGCTCAATAACGCTAACAAATAGTTGTTCTGTTTCTTTCTCCATTTCCTTAGAGATTTTAACAAAGTCTGGATCTTCTTTTAATAGATTTTTAATCATTGTTGTAGTAGAAGCAAGGTGGGTATTCTCATCCCTAGCAATAAACTTAATGATTTTAGCATTACCTTCCATTTTCTTTAATTCGGCAAATGCCCATGAACAAGCAAAGGACACATAGAATCTGATACCTTCTAAAGCATTAGCTGCTAGCATCGCCATCCATAAAGCACGCTTATGGTCCATAAGGCTAGTTTGCGTATGGTTTTGATCTATTAGATCTTCGTAGTATTTAGATATATCTTGTCCGCATTCTGTAATTTCTTTTGTATCAAGAATTGAATCAAATACCACAGATGGGTTAGGGTAAATATTACGAATAATATGTGTATAACTTCTACTATGGATTGTTTCAAAGAATGACCATGTTTCAATCCAAGTCTCTACCTCAGGTAATGATGCTATAGGCAGAAATGCTAGGTTAGGTGCGCGACCTTGTACACTATCCAATACAATTTGTCTCTTTAAATTGCTAGTGAAGATATGTTGTTCAAAATCTGTTAGGTTATAGAAATCCTTTCTATCCTTAGAGATATCAACTTCTTCTGGTCTCCAAAAGAATCCTAATTGCTTTTCTGTAATCTTATCAATTGCTGGGTATTTTAGTATATCAAATCTTTGTATATCTACTGCTTCGTCTAGAAACATGTTTTTTTCAGTATGAAGCTTTTTGTTTTTTGTTAGTATCATCAAGTATTCCCTTATTAAATTTTGCAGCTTTCACAATCGTCTTCATCTATAATTATTGGCGCCCCATCGTATGCATGATGCGTCTCGTGATCGGTCATTTCCCCAGCTCCATCGTACGTATTAAAGTAGTACAATTGCTTTAGACCAAATTTGTATGCCGTTACTAGATCTGTAATCATCGTAGACATAGGTATCTTATTGTCTTCGAAGTGTTCAGGATTATAAGAGGTATTAACACTAATCCCTTGATCTATGTATTTTTGGAGTATAGAGCATATCTTAAGATAACCATCAGGAGACTTTTGATCCCATAATAAGTCATACTTATTTTTAAGATGGTGGTAACCAGGAACTACCTGGGCCATGACTCCATCCTTACTCTGTTTGTAACTTACCAAAGCACGTGGTGGTTCAATACCATTAGTACTATTGGAGATTTGAGCGCTTGTTTCGGCTGGCATAAGTGCCATTAGAGTAGAATTTCTGGTTCCCGTTTCTTTGAGTTGATTTCTCAATTCGTTCCACGGCATACGCTCTCTATGCTCTATTAAATTATCTATCGCTCGTTTATATGTATCAATTGGAAGAACTCCAGAAGCATATTTTGTGTGATTTTTAAGAGGTATTTCACCCTTTTCACCAGCTAAATTAGCCGAAGCTTTAATTAAGTAATATGACCATGCTTCAGCGTATTCATCGACTGTTTCAAATGCCCCACTATCATACTTAAGACCACGTTTTGCTAAGAAGTAAGCTAAGTTGATAATGCCAATGCCAAGAGGTCTACGATTCATAGTTCCCTTTTCAGCCGCTAGGACTGGGTATGATTGGTAATCAAGTAACTCATCTAAAGCTCTAACGCTTAAGTCACAGTATTTTTCAAACTCACTAGGGTCATTAATAAGACCCCAGTTAATTGCTGACAAAGTACACAAAGATATTTCACCCTCATCTGGATTAGATGACAGTGGACTTGTCGGCAAATCTATTTCGCAACATAAGTTGCTCATACGGATAGGAGCTTCTGATTCAACAAACGCACCATGCTCGTTAGCATGATCTACATTCATTACATAGATCCTACCAGTATCTTTTCTTTCAGTTAAAAGCTGTTGAAATACTTCTAAAGCTGGTAATGATTTCTTACGGATAGATCGAGTCTTTTCGTATTTTTCATATAACTCTTTAAATTTATCTTGATCAGCAAAGAATGCATCGTATAGACCTGGAACATCATTTGGATCAAAGAAGGTTATATTACCACCACTAAGTAATCTCTCATACATCAACTTGTTTAATTGAAATGCATAATCCATATGACGTACTCTATTTTCTTCAGTGCCTTTATTGTTCTTTAGTACTATTAGATCTTCGAATTCGTAATGCCAAACAGGTAGATATACTGTGGCTGCTCCTCCACGAACACCGCCTTGGCTACAAGATTTAACTGCAGCTTGGAAGTACTTAAGGAATGGAATTAAACCTGTATGGACTACAGAGCCATCACCAACTTTTGAACCTTCAGCACGAATAGAACCAGCACCAATACCAATACCAGCTTTCTTACTAATATATTTTACTATTGAGGTGGTAGTAGCATTAATACTATCGAGACTATCGCCAGATTCGATAAGCACGCAGCTTGAAAACTGACGGGTTGGAGTACGTACTCCTGCCATAATTGGCGTAGGGAGACTAATATAGAATTGAGAAATTGCATCGTAATAATCCTTGACATATCGTAAACGAGTTTCTTGTGGGTATTTGCTAAATAGGGTTGCAGATATCATCATGTATAATATTTGCGGTGTTTCATAATGCTGCTTTGTTCTTCGGTCTTGAACTAAATACTTACCTCTAAACTGTTCCATGCCAGCATAAGTAAATGTATCATCCCTCTCATGTTTGATATAACGATCTAACTCTTCTAATTCTTCACGGGTATATGATGTCATTATAGCACCATCATAAACGCCACGATCTACATTATCAATAACGATTTCAACTAATGGCTTTGGAAAGAATTGACCATATACTTCTTTACGAAGCTTGTATGAGATTAAACGTGCTGCCACTCCTTGGTAGTTTGGTGTATGTTCAGAAATCAGCTCAGCCGCACTCTTAATTAGCAACTCATGAATATCATAAGCAGGAATTTTATCGTACAATTGAATATTTGATTTAAGTTCGATTTCAGAAATAGATACCCCTGATATTCCATCAGTGGCCCATTCTAAAACCTTGTGTATTTTTTCAAGATCAAAGTCTTGAGGCGTTCCGTCTCGCTTGACAACGTGCATTTGCATATAATTGTTACCATCAGTCATAGTTAGTTATTGTTTTAATAATGTATCTATTATATCATAGATTTACAGAAAAGTAAACTCTTTTTTTATTTCTTTTTAGCGGCTTTTTCTAGTTTATCAAGTCTATCTAATAATGGTTGGTAACCATCAAATCCATCAAGGCCACATGGGAAGTGAGCCTTTTGTTCTAACTCTTGAATTCTCTTAGCCATTAAAGGATACTGTTTGATAAACTTAGCATCCTTCTTGGCTAACTCAAGGTCATACTTTACTGCGACGTATTGCATAAAGGTATCTACTTTCTTTTGGAACCAAATACCTATTGTGGTACCTTGGAACCAAGCATAGAAAGATGAACCAATAATGGATGATAGTACTGACTTTAATGTTAATATTAATAGCCAATGCATTTTACTTCTCTCCAATAGATAGCTTTTTAATAGCTTCTACATAGTTAGGCATTCCGTGGTCTACTACACCATCAAAGAACTTCCAACGTTTCCATGATTGACCAATACCCTTAAAGAAATCTCTCCATGATGGACCATCGGCTTTATTACCATCGCAATCAAAGTAAATCATTTCTCCATGATGCACAAATCCTAACCACGCTGGTGGCATTCTACATACTATATCATTGTTATTCATCATTCGGTAATGATCACATTTGATATTCTTTATGAAGAGTGGTCCTCCGACTCTTGGCGAGCCAAAGGTGAAGAGTTCTTGAGGGCAATAACGTGTGGCACTAATAGTAGCCATAGCAGCACCCAGACTATGCCCAGTAAAATATACATCTTTGCTCGCCTTTAGTTGACTATTCTTATCTAGAATTTTTACGATTTCCATCCATACGTCATCTACTTCTTGTTGGAAACCACCATGAACTTTACCACCAGCAACAGCACTATTCTTAATAACTTTTAGATCTGCTAATACGTCATTTAATTTAGCAGGTTCTGTACCTCTAAACGCAAACCAAAGGTTGTGGGGATCTTTAGCTACTAATACCTCAGCGCCATCAACGCTAATTAAATTAGCATTAGTAAACCCTAGTTTTTTACATGCCTCTCCTGCTGGCTTAGGATCCATATACGCAATGGCTGACAATTGAGCTGCTATATCTGCTCTTTGCCATACGGTCATTGTATCTTTTATTCTACTTGTCGCCATCGGTTTTCTCCACTTTAATTTCAACTGCTGCAGCATCTTCATCATTTATTGTTACATTCCTATAGTACACTATCACTTCGCCCAGCTGATTGATATATCTTTTAATTTCTTGAGTATTGTAAGACATAAGCTCGTAATCTGCAATTGTCATTGCTACGAATACTACATCACCCCCGTTCATCTTCTTGATATCATCTACGAATCTATCAAAATATGTATATCCTTCTGGATATATATCTTCTCTACCTAATTTACAGTTTGGTTCTTTAGTCTCTGGATCTTTAAGACATCCTTCGATGATTTTAGCATCTGAAACAACATACCACTTAGGTTCTTTTAACTTTATTGCTCTTGGTAGTACGGGTTGTACTATTTCTATCTGAACAGGTTTACTTATAATCTGGACTTCTCTAGGAGCTTGCTGAAGTAGACTACAACCACTAATCGTTGAGAGTGCTAATACGAACGCTATCGTTTTGAATCGCATTGAATACCTCCTTTGTTCCATTATTAATTCGCTTCTCCACTAATCCAGGTCTAGCACTAGCTAGTTTGCCAAGATTGTGTCTACGGAAAACATCTAAATATTCGGTCATTTGACCTTGATATATTTCGTTTTGAACTTGCTGACCTTGTAAGGCTTTAGATGTTTTTTCGAAGTTTTCTGTGATTGCTGCGATAGCAGCCTTTTGCTCTTGGTCTCTTAGATCTTGTGCTAAGATAACTTTTGATTGTTCTTCTAGTTTGTTAATCATTGGTACTACTGTGAAGTTATAATAGATATACCCTCCAAGTGACATAGCAACGATAATACCTATTAATATTTTTGACATAATTTACTCTGCTTGTTTTTTAGCTTCTCTCTTTGCCTTTTTAGCCAACATCCTTTCAACGAATCTTCGGCCTGCCTTTGTCCTTCCGTCATACGTAGGAACTTTCTTTTTCTTTTTATCATGGACTGCATCTGATGGCATAGACACTCCGCCTCCACCAACACTATTTGCTGCGTCTTCCCATACTTCTAGAAACTTTTTCATTTTTTTAGATCCATACTAGTTACTAGTATTTTTTGTTTAGTTAATACGTGTTCTACCTGATATACATTCAAACCAAATATATTACCATAAGCTTCAGTAAAATCTAATAACTTTACTTTAGTTTTAGCGAGTGCTATTGTATCTCCAGTATCTTTAGAAGCTATATCATTAACTAATGTATATGACCCTGGTGATAACTTACCATCTCTTTCAAACCATTGAGTACTTTCTGATAGATCTATTGTTTCTTCTAGATCGCTGAAAGCATCATTTAAAATCTTTCTAATATCTTCATCATTTAAATCAGTGTGTTCTTTAATTAGAAACAAAGCTGACGCATATGAAGCTAATTTTGATTTACCAAATGGCAACTTATTCAATAATCTTTTAACATTAAATACTAATCGATGAAAGATGGTATAAGCTGATTTCTGTTCAGCAGTAGTTCTTTCTGCTGATTTCTTAATAACCTTACCATCTTTATCTATGATTTCTAACTCAAACGCTGTGGTCTTTTCCCAAGGCGTGACTAATAGCTTTAGAAATCTAAAAGCGTAAAATAAATCACCAGTTCTTGAAATAATTCCCATTAAAGTTCTCTTAATCGTTGTATTACATTATTGTCTAACGGTATTTCTACCTTGTGACTTTCTTCTAAATAATGTAGAAATACTAAAAATGTTTTTATGATAGGCCAATGATTCTCATCGACCTTATACCATAACATTCTGTCAGCAGCTTCAATACCAAACACATTATATAGTACTATAAGGTGGTTTAGTATCAAACGTTCTTGCAGATCTCCTGCTTGCTCATACCTTTTAAGTAATCTCTTAAGGTATTTAAATCTGCTTAAATCTTCTTTGAACTCTTCAACGGATGTACATTCCGGATTATTGTAATGTTGTGCCGCGAAGAGTTCAAAGTTGCTGTGCGTAATCGTATCAAATATTTTCATCATATATTATATATAACCCCTCAATGGGAATTAGTCAGCTTCGTTATCAGCTTCATAGCCAGCATCTACATAGTCAAAGAATTCTTTCTTCTTATCACCTTTAAGTTCAGCCGGTGATTTAACACCAAACTTCTTAAGAGCTTTATCAAAGAATGCTTTGTACTTAGCTTCTTTATCTGAAGCTTCATTCATTTCATGGGCTTCTTCAAGAACAGAATCATCTACTTCAACGCTTTCATTAGCAAGTTGTAATGCAGCAGCTACTTCTTTATCTTTAGATAAACCTTTCTTCATCTTTTCGATTTTCTTAGTAGCACCTGTCATATTACCATCCATCTTCAAAGCGATCTCTACTGCTTTTTTGATTTCAGCTTTAGAGAAACCTTCTTCAATAGCATCTTCTTTAACTACTGAACCGTCTTCTTTCTCGCCAGACTTCTTGACTTTATGCTTAGCTTTGAATTCTTTTTCACCCTTTGCTTTAGGCTCAGCTGCTTCTTTAGCAGGCTTCTCATGGGTATAACCATCATCAGCTAATGCTTCATGCTCTTTAGCATCTTTAGCAGTTTTAACATCATCGCCTTTATACATATCGTGCGGATATTTAACTTCTTCTTCCTTATGAACCTTAGGCTCTTCCACGTCTGGGGCTACTATAACTTTTGGTTTTTTACCTTCGAGTACATCGCTGACTGCTAATGCAACATCAATGGTAGCTTGATCTTTTAACTTCATTTCATTCTCCTATTGTATGAAAAACATTCCAGCGACTCCAGCAGCAGCTGCTGCCATTACTATCCAGAATAATTTATTAATAATGATTACGGTAGAGTTATTAATTCGTACCAAATCTTCTATCTTATCTACTCTATTTATAAGAGTTAGAATCTGTTCTCCTTGCTGTTTTGCAAAATCTGCAAGTGTTACTATTTTTTCTTCAGCACGAGCTAATGCGATTATCGCATCAGTCATACGGTCAATTTTCTCTTCAATCCTTGATATTCGTTCAAGGGACTCAGTTCGTTGCTCATTAGCTGTCCGGTTTGCCATATTTGTAGACCCTACATTTAAGGGGTGTTGCCCCTTTTATTAACCTATGGTATTCTTCTTTCTTAATATCGAAGATCATACCTTTTTTCAATAGCCAAGGGAGACATTTATCTATTTGAAACTGCCAACCTTCACCATCAAGTATTTCTATTTCTCGATCTTCATTATCGCGATGCCATACATATTCGGCATCAGGGACATTCTGATCAAACTGTCTTATATCTGCTTCTTCCCAATACGGCTTACCAAAAGTAATTTCCACCACCTTTCAACCCCAAGTCTGCAGCATATCTTGGTAATCTACATGACCAATAACCCGCCTTCGTTTTATCGGTTTTCGTATCACAATTATGCCTAGATGCAAAATTACGAGCTGCATCTTTATCGTTAATTTTAGATGTTAAGCCTCCCTTAACATCGCCAAACTCTATCTTCTTTACGTTACCCGTCTTAGGGTTATTAACATAAACAACATATTTCTTGTTACCGCCAGATCTCTTGGGACGGTTTAATTCTGGTTCAGCCTCTTCGACCATAGGCTGATCTAAAGGTACATGTTGACCTTCATAGATACCAAATCTTTCTTCTACATGCTCTAAGAATGTATGCATATTTTTAGATTCCATGGTCGTCCATCCATCGTTGAACTTCTTTCTTAGCAGTAGCTACATTCTTATATCCAGTGACTGGATACCTTGGGGTCTGTCCGCTTTTGTCAAAAACTGTAGGCAGTACTTTCTGACTCCCGTCTTTATTAAACTTCATAGAATCCATACCAGACAAACGAATCTCAAACTTACCATCTGAAGTTA